>Ga0308166_1000059_pt1 | contig 266509 bp, 247 predicted proteins | sample PhyCR2_2_FD_202137 | JGI IMG/M metagenome (GOLD analysis project Ga0308166, IMG submission 202137) | Phyllosphere microbial communities from UC Gill Tract Community Farm, Albany, California, United States - DLSLCC.R2 | ecosystem: Host-associated > Plants > Phyllosphere > Unclassified | place...
CCTTACAAGGAGGGGGTCGGCGGTTCGAACCCGTCATCACCCACCACTTCGGGTCGTTAGCTCAGTTGGTAGAGCAGTTGACTTTTAATCAATTGGTCGCAGGTTCGAATCCTGCACGACCCACCAAATTCAGAAAAAAGCGCCTTCAGGCGCTTTTTTCGTTTCTGTGCGCCAGTGTCTATAGTGCGGGATGAGAACCTGCCGCAGGTTCGACTGAATCGCAAAGCGGTTCAGGCTGATGCGTCAGCATCACCCGCAGGGCGAGGCCCACCGGGCCGAGGCAATCCTGCACGACCCACCAATGTTGAAAGGCGCCCTAAAGGCGCCTTTTTGCTGTGCGTAAAACGTGCGGGATGAGAACCTGCTGCAGGTTCGACTGAATCGCAAAGCGATTCAGGCTGATGCGCCAGCATCACCCGCAGGGCGAGGCCCACCAGGCCGAGGCAATCCTGCACGAGCCACCAAATTTATCCGTCCTGACGCCAGACTGTAAGAATCTTTTCGTAAAATTAACATTTTGGGGCATTAAGCTTTTGCGGCAAGCGTCCGATAACCTAAAACGTCTATTTGCAAGGAGATCATAATGACAACGATATTAACCAGCACGCCGAGTATCGGAAGCAGCAGTTCATCAGACACAACCAACTCAAGTGATACCGCATCACAAATCGCCAGCCTGAATAAGCAGATTTCTCGTCTCAACGACCAACTGAAAAGTTTGGGTGACGATAAGACGATGACCACAGAGCAGAAAAAGAAGCAGCAAGATACGATTAAGGCACAAATCCAGGTTTTAGAAGCGCAAATCCAGCAGTTACAACGCAAAGAGCAACAGAAAGCTGAAGCAAAGCAGGCGCAAAAAGAAGGTAATACTGCATCTGCAGATGGCGTTAACCGCCCGACGCAGACCAATCAACTCGATGTCTATATCTAAAACGCCGGTCTTGACTCGCGTTGTTGCGTCAGCAATCTTGCCTGCTGACGCACCTCCTGCCAGATCGCTTCGGCCGCTGGCGTTAATGAGCGATTTTTACGCTTAATTAAAGTCAGGGTGCGATTGATCTCCGGATAAAGACGGCGCACCGTCAGCGCCCGTCCTGCCGGAAGCGGTAACGCTAGCGCCGGTAAAATGCTAATCCCAATGCCGGCATCGACCATAGGAAACAGCGTCGCGGGATGGCCGATCTCCTGAACGACATTAACGTTGATATTTTGCTGGCGTAAAGCCGCATCAATTAATACCCGGCTGCCTGACGCATAATCCTGCAGCACCATCGTCCTGCCGTCCAACATAGACCACTGCGCCTGTGCTACCTCGGCAAGCGGATCGTCCTCACGACACAACAGCAAAAAAGGTTCATCCAGAATAGCGCAGCCGTCAAAATCGGTGTCGTTAAGCGGTCCGATCACGATGCCAAAATCCACTTCAGCATTGCGGACGCTTTCTAACACCCACTGCTGTACGCGGTCGTGCAAAATGATTTTTATGTCCGGATAGCTATGCTGGCTGGCAGCAAGGCACTGCGGCATCAGGTGCGCAGAGATGGTCTGACTGGCCGCGATTCGCACCGTGCCACTGCGCTGTTCACCGTAGCTGCGAATATCAAGCAGCGTCGTGTTTATCTCTTCCAGCAGCCTTTCCATGCGGGAGGCCAGCTGTTGGCCCGCCTCGGTCAGCACGACTTCGCGCGTCGTCCTGTCCAGCAGGCGAACGCCAATTTCATTTTCCAGCTCTTTTATGCTGTGGCTTACGGCCGACTGGCTCAGACCAATAGCCTGCCCTGCCTGACTAAAACCGCCGTAATGCGCTACAGCAACAAAGGTGCGTAGCTGACGCAAAGAGTAATTCATCGATTTCTCACATAGATTAATCTAATAAATCAATTTTATTTCTAAACCCACATCGCGCACAATCACCTCAGCCTAAATTTAACCGGATTTTAACGATGGGATTTTTACGTATAGACCCAATGATGATAAAGCTTATCATCACCGTATTATTGGCCTCTTTTATTCCTGCCAGAGGTCATTTTGTTGACTTTTTTCAGTACCTGACCACCGCCGCGATTGCGCTGCTTTTCTTTATGCATGGCGCCAAATTGTCGCGGGAAAAAATCATTGCCGGTAGCAGCCACTGGCGGCTCCATCTCTGGATTATGTGCAGTACCTTTGTGCTGTTCCCGGCTATCGGTATGTTAATTGTCTGGTGGCATCCGGTGAAAGTTGGTGCCGAGATTTATACCGGCTTCCTCTATCTGTGTATTTTACCGGCCACGGTACAGTCAGCTATCGCCTTTACCTCAATGGCGGGCGGAAACGTTGCTGCCGCGGTCTGTAGCGCCTCGGCATCTTCCCTGCTGGGCGTATTTATCTCTCCCCTGCTGGTGAATCTGGTTATGGACGTTAACAACAGCGGACCGGGTGATGGCCTTGAGCAGGTGGGTAAAATCATGCTGCAGCTGTTGGTGCCTTTTGTTTTAGGCCATCTGTCACGTCGCTGGATCAGCGGCTGGGTGGAAAGAAACCGGAGTCTGATTGGTATTACGGATCAAACCTCTATTCTGTTGGTGGTCTATTCCGCCTTCAGTGAAGCGGTGGTAAACGGCATCTGGAAACGGGTTGGCGTTGATACGCTGCTGTGGATTCTGGCGGGATGTCTACTGCTGCTGACTATCGTTCTGTTGATTAACTACTTTGCCTCTCGCCTGTTTGGCTTCAGCCGTCAGGATGAGATCGTTGTCCTGTTCTGTGGTTCCAAAAAGAGTCTGGCAAACGGTGTGCCGATGGCGAACATTCTGTTCCCCGCCAGCGCCGTGGGCATTATCGTCTTGCCACTGATGATCTTTCATCAGGTGCAGCTGATGGTGTGTTCGTTTATTGCCGGGCGTTATAAGAAAACCAATGCGTTGCAGGCTAAAAAAGATAAAGCCGCCGTGGTGGAATCGCAGAAATAACCGAAACGCGTAGAAAATCGCTGCCTCGTTTGCTCAATATAACGAGGCAGCGTAATTACTCACCGCGCTTCAGGGGCTTCACCAGGCCTTCCAGCCCCTCAATTTTAATCGTCAACGTCAGTTGCATCAGCTCACCTAAACGTCCTGAAGGAAAGTCGCCACTGCGGGCGAACCACAGCAGGTAAGGTTCAGGCAAATCAATCAGCACCCGGCCTTTGTATTTGCCAAACGGCATGACCGTGTTAGCTATTTCAACCAGATACTGTTTGTCCATGTCAGGCTCCCAGCAGACGAATCATTTCAGCTTCATCAATCACTTCGATGCCCAGTTCCTGCGCCTTCGCCAGTTTTGAACCGGCCGCTTCGCCCGCGATAAGCAGATCGGTTTTCTTCGATACGCTTCCACTGACTTTCGCGCCGAGTTCGGTAAGGCGCGCTTTCGCGTCGTCACGGTTCATCTGTGACAGCGAGCCGGTGAGCACCACGGTTTTGCCTGCAAACGGACTGTCAATCTCTTCCGCTTTAACCACCATCACCTGGGGCCAGTTGATACCAATGTCTTCGACCAGCTGGCGAATCACGTCGCGATTGCTCTCTTCTTCCATAAAGTGACGTACGTGCTTCGCCACCACGGTGCCCACATCCTGCACTGCGATCAGCGCGTCCAGATCGGCATCCATTACCTTTTGTAGCTCGCCAAAGTGGTTAGCCAGGTTAGCCGCGGTCGCTTCGCCAACCTCGCGAATACCGAGCGCATACAGGAAACGCGCCAGCGTAGTGGATTTGGCTTTTTCCAGGGCGTCGACCACATTCTGCGCCGATTTCGCCCCCATCCGATCCAGGCCGGTTAAGGTTTCACGGGTTAATCGAAACAGGTCTGCCGGCGTCTTGACGTACTCTTTTTCTACCAGTTGATCGATAATCTTATCGCCCATCCCCTCGACGTCCATGGCGCGGCGCGAGACAAAATGTTTCAGCGCTTCTTTACGTTGAGCACCACAGATCAACCCGCCGGTACAGCGTGTGACAGCTTCGCCTTCGACGCGTTCAACATCGGATCCGCATACCGGACAGTGGGAAGGGAACAGGATTTCACGCGCGTCTTCAGGGCGTTCGCTGACAACGACATTCACCACCTGAGGAATCACGTCACCGGCACGGCGAATCACAACTTTATCGCCAATACGCAAACCAAGACGTTCTATCTCATCGGCGTTATGCAAGGTCGCATTGCTGACCATTACGCCAGCGACCTGCACCGGCTCCAGGCGCGCCACAGGCGTAATCGCGCCAGTGCGGCCCACCTGGAATTCAACATCGCGCACGATGGTCATCTGCTCCTGAGCGGCAAACTTAAAGGCTACCGCCCAACGCGGCGCACGGGCGACAAAGCCCAGCTTCTCCTGCAGATCCTGAGAATCGACTTTGATCACGACGCCGTCGATGTCAAACCCCAGTTCTGCACGCTGCGCGTCAACCTCGTGGTAAAAGGCCAGCGCTTCATCCACGTTATTAACCAGACGAATACGATCGCTGACCGGCAAGCCCCACGCTTTAAACTGTTGCAGACGCGCCATATGGCTGCGCGGCATCTCGCCGCCTTCCAGCAGGCCAATGCCATAACAGAAAAACGTGAGTGGTCGTTTTGCCGTAATACGGGGATCGAGCTGGCGCAGTGAACCTGCCGCGGCGTTGCGCGGATTGGCAAAGACTTTGCCTTCGGTGCGGCGCGCTTCTGCATTCAGCTTTTCAAAGCCGTTTTGCGTCATAAACACCTCGCCCCGCACTTCGACGCGGGCAGGAATGTTCTCGCCTTTGAGCCGCAGTGGGATCGCGCGGATTGTCCGCACGTTGCTTGTAATATTCTCGCCGGTTGTACCGTCACCGCGGGTTGCCGCACGGGTTAACAGTCCGTCTTCATACAACAGGCTCACGGCCAGGCCATCCAGTTTGAGTTCACAGCAGTAGACCAGATCGTCACTGCTTTTTAGCCGATCCTGCACGCGCTTGTTAAATGCTCTGAAGCTGGCTTCGTCAAAGGCATTATCCAGTGACAGCATGGGCACTTCATGGCGGACCTGCTCAAACACCATTAAGGGAGCCGCCCCGACGCGCTGCGTGGGTGAGTCAGGCGTAATCAGGTCAGGATGCTGTTCTTCAAGCTCGCGCAGCTCGCGCATCAGGCGGTCATATTCCGCATCCGGTACTTCCGGTGCGTCCATAACGTGATAAAGGTATTCATGATGGCGCAGCGTCGTGCGCAGTTCGGTGATGTGTTCCTGGACGGATTTCATATAACCCCATCAGATAAAAAACCCCCGACAGGCGGGGGTTTATCATAACAAATTGAAAAAGTGTGGATTAGTCCCGGGATTCAACCACATCGCGGATACGCGCTTTGTAGGTTTCCAGTTTTTGTGGCGTCATCATACGGCGCTCGTCATCGAGAACCACACCGCCCACATCGTCCGCAATACGCTGTGCGGACTGTAGCATCAGCTTAAAGTTTTGATTCGCATCGCCATACGACGGCACCATCATAAAAATAGACACGCCGGGCGTGGTGAAATCAGTCATTTCATCCGGGTTGAACGAGCCAGGTTTCACCATATTGGCCAGGCTAAACAGCACAGGGCCGCTGCCCGCCGGGCTGAGGTGACGATGGAAAATATTCATTTCACCAAACTGAAAACCGGCCTGCAAAATCCCCTGTAACAGGGCTTCACCATTTAGCTGACCACCGGAATGGGCGGCGACATGCAGAACCAGCACCGCTTCTTTCGGCTTGCTGCTGGTTGCAGGGCGCGCTTCAGGTTGCTTAGGCGGCGGCGGGCTTACGACCTCAGGCGCGGGTTCAGGCTCAGCCTGATAAACGGGATTGGGCTGAACGCTATCCAGCGGGTCAGAATCCAGCAGAGGATCTGCCTGTACCGGTGGCGCAACAAAGGTTGGCTGAGGCGCGGGCTGTTGGCGTGCAGGCGCTGGCCGCGGCTGTGCGGATTCAGGCTTAGGTGCTGGCGCAAACAGGGGATCGCTTTCCGGCGCTGATGTGGCAGGCTGACGTGCACGCTGTGGCGTTACAGGCGCGTGCTGCTCGTCTGGCTGCGTATCGCGAATATCATCGAAGTGAGGTTCCTGATGGTCGCGGGCATGGCGCACGCGCACTTCACCCACGCCGTCATCAACGTCGTCGGTAAGCGTCTCATCATCATGTTCATCACGTTGTTTCAAACGTTTGTGCGGGCGATCGCGGAACACTGAAGAGCGCTCTTTACGGCTGGTCCACAGTCCGTGAATAAGAAGCGCTATAATGGCGATCGCGCCAACAACGATTAATATCAGACGCAAATCCTGCATCATTGTATTCTCTGTTGTTCCAATACCTTGCCACCGCGGCAAACTTTATTCTCTAACTGTATTTGCCCTGCCAGATAAGTGCAAGTCTGTGCAGTATTTTCTCACAAATAAGATAGACCACCCACGCTTTTTCGCTGTTTTTTTACCCAAACGGCACCTGGAGAGGTGAAAAAGCCAGGTTATAGTAGACGCGCCTTACCATCTTCAGGAGAACGGGCTTTATGGTTGTCAACAATTCGGTTTCCGCTTTTAACGGTTTGCATTACTTCAGCGAGGGCTGGAAGCTGGTCAGATTGCCCGGTATTCGACGCTTTGTGATTATCCCTTTACTGGTCAACATCCTTCTGCTGGGCGGGGCTTTCGTGTGGCTTTTTTACCAGCTTGATAGCTGGATCCCGCAGTTAATGTCCCACGTTCCCGACTGGCTACAGTGGCTGAGCTATTTGCTGTGGCCGCTGTCGGTGATTTCCGTGGTACTGGTGTTCAGTTACTTCTTTTCCACACTTGCCAACCTGATTGCCGCCCCCTTTTGTGGGCTACTGGCCGAACAACTGGAAGCGCGCCTGACCGGGAAACCACTACCTGACAGCGGCTGGGTAGGCCTGCTCAAAGATGTTCCCCGCATTATGAAACGCGAATTGCAGAAGCTGGGCTACTACCTGCCACGCGCGCTGGGCTTACTGCTGCTCTACTTTATTCCGGGCGTTGGGCAGACTGTCGCGCCCGTTTTATGGTTTATGTTCAGCGCGTGGATGTTATCGATTCAGTACTGTGACTATCCTTTCGATAACCACAAGGTGGGTTTTCAGCAGATGCGCCAGGCGCTGCGTCAGCACAAGACGGCAAACATGCAGTTTGGTGCACTGGTCAGCCTGTTTACGATGATTCCGGTCGTTAATCTGGCCATTATGCCGGTAGCTGTTTGTGGCGCAACGGCAATGTGGGTCGATCGTTATCGTGCGAAGCTTGCTCGTGGCACCTGAGCTAAATCATCAACTATCCTTATGCAATTTTTGGCAGGTCTTATTGCCATGAGACATATAGATATATGATTTCTTTCCTTCCGCCAGAAAGAAGAACAGGTATGCTCTGAGGGTTCCCAATAATTCATACAGTTAAGGACAGGCTATGAGCAAGATTTATGAAGACAACTCTTTAACAATTGGTCATACGCCGCTGGTTCGACTGAACCGCATCGGTAACGGCCGCATCCTGGCGAAGGTGGAGTCCCGTAACCCGAGCTTCAGTGTGAAATGCCGTATCGGTGCCAATATGATTTGGGACGCGGAAAAACGCGGTATTCTTAAGCCTGGCATTGAACTGGTTGAGCCGACGAGCGGCAACACCGGCATCGCGCTGGCCTATGTGGCGGCGGCACGCGGCTATAAACTGACGCTCACCATGCCGGATACCATGTCTGTTGAGCGGCGCAAGCTGCTGAAAGCGTTAGGCGCAAATCTGGTGCTGACCGAAGGCGCAAAAGGCATGAAAGGTGCCATCTCAAGAGCTGAAGAGATTGTTGCCAGCGATCCAGACAAATTCCTGCTGCTGCAGCAGTTCAGCAACCCGGCTAACCCGGAAATTCATGAAAAGACCACCGGCCCGGAAATCTGGGAAGATACGGATGGCGAAGTGGACGTGTTCATCGCCGGTGTGGGTACCGGCGGTACCCTGACCGGGGTAAGTCGTTACATAAAAAACACCAAAGGCAAAAAAGAATTGATCACGGTCGCGGTTGAGCCAACCGACTCACCGGTCATTGCCCAGGCAATGGCGGGCGAAGAGTTGAAACCCGGCCCCCACAAGATTCAGGGGATCGGTGCTGGCTTTATTCCAGGCAACCTGGAGCTGTCGCTGATTGACCTGGCAGTGGCTATCACCAACGAAGAAGCCATCTCCACTGCACGTCGTCTGATGGAAGAAGAAGGCATCCTGGCCGGTATTTCATCTGGCGCCGCCGTTGCCGCCGCGCTGAAGCTGCAGGAAGATGAAGCTTACGCCAATAAAAATATCGTCGTGATTCTCCCCTCTTCCGGCGAACGCTATCTCAGTACCGCCCTGTTTGCCGATCTCTTTACCGAAAAAGAGCTGCAATAGCCCGAAACGGGTGCGGATAAATGCCTAAAAAGCACCCGGATGGGTGCTTTTTTGTGGCCCAGATCTCACTTTCACCATGTCGCAGATTGATTTCACTCACGTGGCTCTGGTATTTAGACTGCCAATTATTTCGAAGCCTGAAATTAATCCTCCTTTGAAGTGGATCAAGCTGAGTCAAGATTCAGATTTAGTGAAAGGGCAAATCACGGCATAATTAACCGGTGACGTGCTCAAATCGCTTTTTGACACTCAGCGGGAATGAAAGACTCATTCAAGCGCATTGTTAGACAGTAAGATGTATACCCGCGCACCTTCACAGGCTAAAGTTAGGGCTCCAGGCTAGACTTTAGATCCATAACACTAATCCTGAAAAAGTTGGGGAAATAGAATGTTCCAGCAAGAAGTTACCATTACCGCACCAAACGGACTGCATACTCGCCCTGCTGCGCAATTTGTCAAAGAAGCTAAAGCCTTCCAGTCAGAAATCACTGTCACCTCCAATGGTAAATCTGCCAGCGCTAAAAGCCTGTTCAAGCTGCAGACGCTGGGTCTGACCCAGGGCACCGTTGTGACCCTTTCTGCGGAAGGTGAAGATGAGCAAAAAGCCGTAGAGCATTTAGTTAAGCTGATGGCGGAACTGGAGTAATCTCCTTTCTGCACCGCTTTAAAACGACTCTTCTGCGCCATTGCGTGCAACATCTTGATCGCGGACAAACTGTCCGCGTTATTGCTTTCGTAGAGTACGTGTCCCACGACTATGGCAATGCAACGAGTCCAGTCAGCCATCGTGATTAAAAGGTAGGGTTATGATTTCAGGCATTTTAGCATCACCAGGTATCGCTTTCGGCAAAGCTCTGCTGCTGAAAGAAGACGAGATCGTCATCAACCGTAAAAAGATTTCAGATGATCAGGTTGAGCAGGAGATCCAGCGCTTTCTTCAGGGCCGCGGCAAAGCGGCTGAACAGCTGGAAGCCATTCGCATCAAAGCCAGCGAATCCCTGGGTGAAGAAAAAGCAGCGATCTTCGAAGGCCACATCATGTTGCTGGAAGATGAAGAGCTGGAGCAGGAAATCACCGACCTGATCAAAAAAGATCACGCAACTGCCGATGCCGCGGTGAATTCCGTGATTGACGCTCAGGCTAAAGCGCTGGAAGAGCTGGATGATGAATACCTGAAAGAGCGTGCGGCGGACGTGCGCGACATCGGTAAACGCCTGCTGCAAAATATTTTAGGTCTGCACATTGTCGATCTGAGCGCAATCCAGGACGAATCTATTCTGGTGGCGAAAGATTTAACGCCGTCAGAGACCGCACAGCTAAACCTGAAAAAGGTGCTGGGCTTTATTACCGACCTGGGTGGTCGGACGTCGCACACGTCTATCATGGCGCGTTCGTTAGAAATCCCTGCGATCGTCGGCACCGGTAACGTGACCACCTCCATTAAAAACGGTGACTTCATCATTCTGGATGGCGTGAACAATGCGATTCACGTCAATCCGTCTGACGCCGTTCAGGAAGAGCTGAAAGCGGTTCAGAACCAGTACCTGTCCGAAAAACATGAACTGGCTAAGCTGAAAGATCTGCCCGCGGTAACTCTGGATGGTCATCAGGTTGAAGTCTGCGCCAACATCGGCACCGTGCGAGATATCGCCGGCGCAGAGCGTAACGGCGCTGAAGGTGTCGGTTTGTATCGCACCGAGTTCCTGTTTATGGATCGCGATTCGCTGCCGACCGAAGAAGAGCAGTTCCAGGCGTACAAAGCCGTTGCTGAAGCGATGGGCTCGCAGGCCGTTATCGTGCGTACCATGGACATTGGCGGTGATAAAGACCTGCCTTACATGAATCTGCCAAAAGAAGAGAACCCCTTCCTCGGCTGGCGTGCTATTCGTATCGCGATGGATCGTAAAGAGATCCTGCATGCTCAGCTGCGCGCCATTCTGCGTGCCTCCTCGTTCGGCAAGCTGCGTATCATGTTCCCGATGATTATTTCGGTCGAAGAAGTCCGCAGTCTGAAAGCCGAGCTGGACATGCTTAAAGCGCAGTTACGCGAAGAAGGCAAAGCGTTTGATGAGTCAATCGAAGTCGGCATTATGGTCGAAACGCCTGCCTCAGCCGTGATTGCCCGCCACCTGGCTAAAGAAGTCGACTTCTTTAGCATTGGGACAAACGATTTGACGCAGTATACTCTCGCAGTAGATCGTGGTAATGATTTGATTTCGCACCTGTATAACCCAATGACACCGTCAGTGCTGAACCTCATCAAGCAAGTTATTGATGCGTCTCATGCTGAAGGTAAATGGACTGGCATGTGTGGTGAGCTGGCAGGTGACGAACGTGCTACACTACTGTTACTGGGAATGGGGCTGGACGAATTCAGCATGAGTGCCATTTCTATCCCTGGCATCAAGAAAATTATTCGTAATACACATTTCGAAGATGCGAAGGCGTTGGCAGAGCAGGCACTGGCTCAACCTACGGCGGAAGACTTAATGAACCTGGTTAACAAGTTCATTAAAGAAAAAACGCTCTGCTGATCCACGAGATGCTGGCCCCAAATTACTGCTTAGGAGAAGATCATGGGTTTGTTTTCTAAACTTTTTGGCGAAAAAACAGATAGCGCTGGGACAATTGATATCGTAGCGCCTCTGTCAGGCGAAATCGTGAACATTGAAGACGTACCAGATGTGGTGTTTGCAGAAAAAATCGTGGGTGACGGTATTGCGATCAAACCAAGCGGCAACAAAATGGTTGCTCCGGTTGACGGGACTATCGGCAAGATTTTCGAAACCAACCACGCATTTTCAATCGAATCAGATAACGGCATTGAGCTTTTTGTTCACTTCGGTATTGATACCGTTGAACTGAAAGGCGAAGGCTTCAAACGTATCGCTGAAGAAGGTCAGAAGGTTAAAAAAGGCGACGTGGTTATTGAGTTCGATCTGGCGCTGCTGGAAGAGAAAGCGAAATCAACCTTGACGCCTGTTGTCATCTCCAACATGGATGAAATCAAAGATCTGACGAAGCTTTCTGGTCAGGTCATTGTGGGTGAAACCCCTGTGATTCGCATCAGGAAGTAAACGAAAAACGGCACCTGAGGGTGCCGTTTTTTTATGTTCGTTTTCCGCGTTAATCCGGCTGCCAGCGCGGCAAACGCAGCGTGAGCTCCAGCCCGCCTTCCGGTCGGTTAACGGCGTGCACTTCCCCATGATGCGCCAAGACCACTTTACGTACGATAGCCAACCCCAGCCCGTAACCTTTGCCCATCAGCGGAGAATTCACGCGTACAAACGGGTCAAAGATACTGGAAAGTTTGGTTTCTTCCACACCCGGCCCCTGGTCACGTACGTGAATAGCCAGCCACTGCGATTCCACCTTCAGGCTCACATGAATACGTTGTCCCGGCAGCGAGAAGCGCAGGGCATTACGTAATACGTTTTCAATGCCACGGCGGCACAGTTCCGCATTACCACGCACCGTATGATCGGCGCGCTCATCAACGTCATACACGACATCCACACCGGGGATCTGCGCTTCATAACGTAAGTCTGTCACCACCGCCTCCAGCAATCCCGCAAGGTCAAAATAGTGTTCTCCCGGCATGCTTTCGTGTTCTGCACGCGCCAGAGTCAACAGCTCGCCGATCATCTTATCAAGTCGTTGCGCTTCTTCGTCAATGCGATCCAGTGAGGTACTGACATTCTCTGGCCTTTGACGTGCCAGCCCGGTGGCCAACTGCAGGCGAGCAAGCGGTGAGCGCAGTTCGTGAGAGATATCATGAAGCAGCGCCTCACGCGCCTTCACCAGCGTATCCAGCCGTTCTACCATGGCATCGAATGCCTGAGCCACGCTCGACAGCTCATCGTGGCGTTTACGCAGTGCCGGATAAAGCCGGACGCGTAAATCCCCATTAGCCACGCGCGAAAACCCTTCGCGTAGCTGTCGCATTGGCCGGGTCAGGTTCCAGGCCAATAGCAAACTGAACAGCAGCCCTACCGAGCCAGCAAAAATAAACATGGGTTCAGGTATGTTCAGAAAGTTGTGTGGTCGCCCTTCCCGACTCAGTTCACGCATTCCTCTGAGGTCGTACATCAGTTCATAATCGTTGCCGTCTGCACCCTTTACCTGACGCACCAACCGATTGGGGAAAAACGATTTATCAGTGGTATCGGAAACCGGCGGCGGCGCGCTGACGGCGGGCTGAAGGTCATCAACAGGACTTATGCTCAGGAACTGGCGTTCCTCAGGCGTCCACTCTGCTGTCATCACCTTGAGTGCGGCTGGCCCTTCACGTTCCAGCACGGACGTGGCTGATGCCATTAACACATCCGCCAGACGCTGTGTTACCTGGAGTTCAGGCGGATGGTGGCGGGTTCCGGAAAGTGAAAACCCCAGCCAGATAAGCTGGCTGATGATGAAAAATACCAGCCAAAAGCCCAGCAGGATTTTCCAGAACATGCGTCCGCGATAGCTGTGACTCATCGAATGCGATAGCCAATGCTGCGAACGGTTTCAATCGTAATGCTCTCCGCCGTGAGCGCACTGAGCTTCTGACGAATATTACTAATGTGAACATCCACGCTGCGATCGTAAGCTTCGCGCGGTCGGCCCAGACCTTTTTCTGACAGTTCGTCTTTCGTCACTACCCGGTCGGGTGAACGCAGCAGCAAATCGAGCAGGTTAAATTCTGAGGCGGTCAGGTCAAACGTTTTGCCCTTCCACTCCGTAATCCGCCTGGCAGAGTTAAGGGTGAGCTCGCCCCACTGCAGTATCTCTTTTTTGTCCTGCTGCGGTGCAAGCTCCTCAACCCGGCGCAGGACCGCGCGCAAACGCGCAACCAGTTCACGGGGATAACAGGGTTTGGGCATATAGTCATCCGCGCCCATTTCCAGCCCGATGACCCGATCAATATTATCGCCTTTGGCGGTCAGCATAATTACCGGCAGGCGGCTTTGCTGACGTACCTGGCGCAGCACGTCGGTGCCGCTCATATCGGGCAACATAATATCCAGTATCATGGCGCTAAACTCCCCCGACAGCGCTCCCTGAACCCCGGCACTGCCGGTTAACACCAGCTGAGCGTCAAAACCTTCTGTTATCAGGTATTGGCTTAACATGGTGCCTAACTCTACGTCGTCATCTACCAGCAAGATTTTCATTGTTATCTCTCATGCGTAACTGGCGCTATTTTGAACCGAGCCAACGTAATACGCAGCCGGTTTTACGCGATCCTTACAGATGCGACTAAGCATAGTGCCAACTCCGTTAAATAAAAAAGGCTTATGCGCCCTGGTGGGCAACACACGCCTTTTTTAACGCATCGGTATTGAGGAGGACGCTACTGATAAATTCCGGTTGAGAGATAGCGATCGCCCCGGTCGCAGACGATAGCCACCACCACGCTCCCCGGATTCGCCCGGGCGATGCGCAGTGCGCCAGCAACCGAACCGCCGGAACTGACGCCGCAGAAGATGCCTTCACGTCGCGCTAACGCGCGCATGGTTTCTTCGGCTTCCTGCTGTCCCATATCAATGATGTCATCCACCAACTCAGGGCGATAAATGCCCGGCATGTAAGCCTGCGGCCAGCGGCGGATGCCGGGAATGCTGCTGCCTTCGGTAGGCTGCAGGCCAATCACTTTAACGCCGGTCTGGTGATCCTTTAAAAACCGGCCTACGCCAGTAATGGTTCCCGTGGTACCCATGCTGGAAACAAAGTGGGTCATTCGCTGTTTCGACTGCTGCCACAGCTCAGGCCCGGTGGTTTGGTAATGGCCGAGCGGGTTATCCGGGTTATTGAACTGGTCCAGTACCCTTCCTTCGCCCCGTGCCGCCATCTCCTGAGCCCGATCGCGTGCGCCTTCCATCCCCTGCTCGCGGCTAATCAGCACCAGTTCTGCGCCGTAGGCGCGCATCGCATCCTGCCGCTCCTGACTCATGTTGTCGGGCATCAGCAGCCGCAGCCGATACCCCTTCATCGCGGCAATCATCGCCAGCGCAATGCCGGTATTGCCACTGGTGGCTTCGATCAACTGGTCGCCCGGCGTAATGTCGCCGCGCAACTCGGCCTGGTGGATCATCGACCAGGCGGCCCGATCTTTCACTGAACCGGCAGGGTTATTGCCTTCCAGCTTAAGCCAGACTTCACTGCCGTTGTCAGGCGCCAGGCGCTGTAATCTGATGAGCGGCGTATTGCCGATGGTGTCTTCCAGAGTGGTCACGATGCATTTCCTGGCAAAACCCTCTCCGCCCTGATCCAGGCCACAGCCCGGGTTATCGCGGTATTCAGGTCATTAAAAAGGCGGGACACTGTCCCGCCCTGCGTGAAAAAAGAAAATATCAGGCGCTGTGTGCAAAGGCAACCGCCCGTAACGGTGTCGCGCCCTGGTACAGTCGGGCCTGCTGCAGCCCCACGAACAGGCGCTCGCCGCGCAACGGCGCGGTCTGTTCACCGTCAAAGACCAGCGAGAAGGGCTCGCTCTGCCATCCCGTTGGCTGCACCACCAGCTGCCAGAAGTGACCACGAGGACTGACTTCTAAGACCTGAACGGGCAGCGGCGTTTCCAGGCTACTTCTGCGCGAAACGTCGATTTCCCACGGGCGCAGGAACAGATCGACCGCGCCCTGATGTGCAGAGGTATAGCCTAACGGCCAGTGGTGCGCCCCGACATGGAACTGAGAACCATGCACTTCACCGTCGAAGCGGTTAACCTCACCCAGGAATTCCAGCACGAAGCGCGTGGCGGGATCGCGCCAGACTTCATCCGGCGTCCCCACCTGTTCGATGCTGCCCTGGCTCATCACCACCACGCGATCGGCCACTTCCATCGCCTCTTCCTGATCGTGGGTGACGAACACGCTGGTGAACTTCAATTCTTCGTGCAGCTGACGTAACCAACGGCGCAGCTCTTTACGCACCTGAGCGTCCAGCGCACCAAAGGGCTCATCCAGCAACAGGATTTGCGGTTCCACGGCCAGGGCTCTTGCCAGCGCGACGCGCTGCTTCTGCCCCCCCGAAAGCTGGGCCGGGAAACGGTTCGCCAGATGGGAAAGCTGCACCATCTCCAGCAGGCGCGTGACGCGTTTTTTAATTTCCGCACTGGACGGACGCTCACGGCGCGGCAGCACGGTCAGGCCAAAGGCAATATTGTCGAAGACCGTCATATGACGGAACAGCGCATAGTGCTGGAAGACAAATCCGACCTGGCGATCGCGGGCGTGCAGGCGGCTGACATCGTGGTCGTGAAAACGAATCTGACCGCTGTTCTGATGTTCCAGTCCAGCAATGATACGCAGCAGCGTGGTTTTACCGGAACCGGACGGCCCCAGTAAGGCCACCATCTGGCCAGACGGAATATCCAGTGAGATATCGTTCAGCACCGCTGTGCGACCAAAGGATTTGTTGATCTGGTTAATCTCAATGCTCATGATTGTCCTCCAGTTGCAGGCGTTTGTGCTGTTGCTCTAAACGCCATTGCACAATGCTTTTCAGAAACAGCGTCACGATTGCCATCACGGTCAGTAAGGCTGCGGCAGTAAAGGCGCCCACCGTGTTGTAATCCTGATGCAGTAATTCAACCTGAAGCGGTAAGGTGTAGGTTTCACCGCGAATAGAACCCGAAACCACGGAAACCGCGCCAAACTCACCAATCGCGCGGGCGTTGGTCAGCACGACGCCATACAGCATGGCCCAGCGAATATTCGGCAGCGTCACGCGACGGAACATCTGCCAGCCCGATGCACCTAACAGCACCGCGGCTTCATCTTCATGACTGCCCTGGCTCAGCATCACCGGCACCAGTTCGCGCACCACAAACGGACAGGTAACGAAGACGGTGACCAGCACCATGCCAGGCCAGGAGAACATCACCTGAATATTATGGGCATCCAGCCAGCCACCCGCCGGGCCGTTAATGCCCCAGAACAGGAGATACATCAAGCCCGCCACGACAGGCGATACCGCAAAGGGGATATCGAACAGCGTCAAAAGCAGCTGACGTCCCGGAAAGGTAAAGCGTGTCACCAGCCAGGCCAGCAGCGTGCCGAACACTAAATTCACCGGCACGGTAATTAATGCGACCAGCACCGTGAGCCATATGGCATGGAGCATGTCGCTGTCGGTCAGATTGCTTAAGGTGACGCCCAGTCCTTTATGCAGGGCCTCCCAGAAGATGGACACCATCGGCACGACCAGCAGCAGCAAGGATATCAGCGCACCGATACCAATAAGCAGCCACTTGGCCCAGTTAACAGGCTGGCGGTCGGCATGATTGAGTTGCGAAATCTCTGCCATTAATGGCCTCCCAGACGACGACCAAAGCGGCTTTGTAAGGTGTTGATAGCGAAAAGTAACAGCAGCGATGCCGCCAGAATGACCGAGGCAATGGCGCTGGCTGCCGGATAGTCAAACTCCTGCAGGCGCACGAAGATCATCAGCGAGGTCACTTCGGTTTTCCAGGCAATGTTGCCGGCAATAAAGATTACCGCACCAAACTCGCCCAGGCTGCGGGTAAACGACAGCGCGGTGCCCGCAAGTAAGGCCGGTGCCACTTCAGGCAGAACGACCCGGCGGAAACTCTGCCAGGGCGTGGCACCCAGCGTTTGAGCCGCTTCCTCATATTCAGGCCCCAGCTCTTCCAGCACCGGCTGCACGGTACGCACCACAAACGGAATACTGGTGAAGGCCATCGCGAGCGCGATACCGATCCAGGTATAGGAGATCTTGATATCAAAATGCGCGAACCACTGTCCATACCAGCCGTTCACGGAAAACAGACCGGCCAGCGTCAGGCCAGCAACCGCGGTCGGCAGCGCAAACGGCAGATCCATCAGACCATCGAGCAGCGTGCGGCCCGGAAAACGGTAACGCGTTAAGATCCACGCCATTAACATGCCGAATACGGCATTAAACAGTGAGGCCACACCGGCCGACAGCAGCGTGACCTTATAGGCCGCGATGAGCTGCGGATTGGTGACCACGTCCCAGTATTGCTGCAACGTCATCTGCGACAGCTGCATAATCAGTGCGCTAATTGGCAGCAGCAGCACCAGACAGGTAAAGAGCAGACTGGTGCCCAGGCTGAGACCGAAACCGGGCAGGACGCGTTTTTGGCTGGCTGCAAACATGATCACCGCCCCGCCGCTAATAACTGGTCTAGCTCGCCACCGCTGGCGAAATGGGTTTTCATCACGTTATCCCAGCCGCCAAAAATGTCTTCAACACGAAACAGGTTCGTGGCAGGAAAACGGGCTTTTTGCTGCGCCATTAACTGCGGATTGTTCACGCGGTAATAGAAATCCGTAATAATTTTCTGCGCCGCAGGAGAATACAGCCAGGTCAGATAGGCTTTCGCTGCATCGGCTGTTTTATTCTGCTCAACGTTTTTATCCACCCAGGCAACGGGAAACTCCGCGAGAATATCGGTTTTAGGCACCACGACTTCGTAGTCGTCTTTGCCGTACTGGTTGCGGATGTTATTCACTTCAGACTCAAAACTGATCAACACATCGCCCAGACCGCGTTCAGCAAAGGTGGTCGTAGCACCTCGGCCACCGGTATCGAAAACTTCAACATTTTTCAGAAATTTTGTCATAAAAGCGCGGGTTTTAGCCTGATCGCCCCCGTCAGCGTTGCTGGCGGCGCCCCAGGCAGCAAGATAGGTATAACGTCCGTTGCCGGAGGTTTTGGGATTAGGAAAAATCAGCTTCACATCGTCACGGGTTAAATCGGACCAGTCGTGAATCTGCTTTGGGTTTCCCTTGCGCACCAGGAACGCCATGGTGGAGTAAAACGGCGAACTGTTATTCGGCAGGCGGGTTTGCCAGTCGGCAGGGATCAGTTTGCCTTTATCGTGCAGCACCTGCACATCGGTGACCTGGTTATAGGTCACCACATCGGCACGCAGGCCTTGCAGGATCGCCAGCGCCTGTTTGGATGACCCGGCATGGGACATCTTAATGGTCAGCTTGTCGTCAGGATGGCTGGCATCCCACTGGCTGACAAAAGGCGCATTCAGGGCGACAAATAATTCACGTGCGACATCGTAAGAGCTGTTCAACAGCTCGGTCGCGTTTGCGGCACCGGCCAGACTCAGCGACAGTGCGAGTCCGCTCACGATTTTTTTTATCGCTGGTAAGGTCATGGTTCACCCTGAGGAAATTTGATGCAGATCTCATCTGCAGATACAGCAGTTTATTTATAACTCAGCGTAAACCCGTAACGGTTTTATATATCGTTTGCTGATTTCAAAGTCGAAAAAGGCATAAGGCGGCGGGAAAAGACAGACGAAAAACAGAATTGGACGCGCAGGGCCGGTTATGCCCTGCGGTTGAGCGGTGTGAAAAAAGACTTAGCGCTGCCAGACAATTTTGCTGAGCGTCCAGCTCTTGAGTGTGTCATCCGACGGCATCAACCCTTCTGGCCCGTGCCAGGTTCCGCTGTAGACATAGCGAAGATGCTGACTGTTGGGCGCGCGGCACTCCACGTCACGGTTGTCCAGTCCGCTCGCCAGCACGCAGTTGTTGAAGGCTTTGTCGAATTTGGCGCTGAACGCGTCACCGATTTTGCTGCCATCGGCGCTGGCGATACGGCTGTCCAGCACCTCAATGCGATCGACCTGCGTCTGACCATAAATCACCAGCATCACTTTGCCGTCATCCATAGCCTGCCAGAACGACACCACCTGGCCGTTATGGCCGCGCATGCCCTGACGCAGATCGTACTTGCCTTTCAACCCCTCTTTTATGGCGGCTTCGGTCATGGCCGTTGAGCCATTGATGCCGCCCACGCCCTGCTCTGTGGCCGTAAGCGAGGAACCAAACCAGTTCCACGGCAGTGCGGCAGACCAGTGATAGCTCAGTGGATTCCACCAGCTTACCTGCTGGCTGCTGTTAGCATCAGTACCGGAGGAACTGGCACACCCACTGACCAGCATGGCCACAGTCAGTAACGTGTAACGAACAGCTTTCATGAAAACTCCTGTTAATAAAAGAACATTAAGGCAGAACTGATTGGAGTCGCAAAGCGGCAAAAAGTTTATTCAGCATGCGGTTGGGGTAAAAAGCAGGCGCGAAGCCGAACGCTGCTGAATAACCAGAGCAGCGCGAGCAGATCGAATAGCGTCAGTAACAGGGGAAGCGGTGAACTGAGGAAGTCCGCCAGATACAGCTGTACGCCTTGCCAAATCAGGTTAATTGCGACGGAAAGCATCAACACCTGACGCCAGCTGCGCCACAGTCGGGGCAAACGCGAACGATAGCCGGTCATTAGCAGGCCCGCCAGCGCCGGTAAGCCAAGCGCCAGCCCAACCCAGAAGGCCTGGCGATCGGGATAAAAGAGCGCCAGAAGATCGTTTCCCTGCTGGCGTGAGGCGCCAGCCATGATCAGCAACAGCCAGGTACGCGACTGCAGCAGCAGAATCAGCCAAAAAAGAAACGGCAGACGCAGCTGACCTTTATCGTCGTACTCTTCAGGCGGCCAGACGGAATTAATATTCACGATCTTCGATTAAACGTTTACCCAGCAACACCACATCGACCGTTTCATAGTCGAGTTTTTCATAGAAGGCGACGACCTGATCGTTTTCTTCACGTACCATCAAATGGATTTTTGGGCAGCCGCGCGCAATGAGTTTTTTTTCAAGCCGGTTCATCAAGGCATTGGCAAAACCACGCCCCTGATAATCAGGATGCACGGCCAGATAGTAGGCCGCCCCGCGATGCCCGTCGTAGCCGCCCATGACCGTTCCGACAACTTCACCGCCCACTTCAGCCACCAGAAAAAGATCGGCGTCGTGATGCATTTTACGTTCGATATCCAGTTCCGGATCGTTCCACGGGCGTAACAAATCACAGCGTTCCCAGAGCGTGATTACTTCTTCAAAGTCTTCCTGGCGGAAGGTGCGGATTTCCATCTTCTTTTCCTGCTATTTACCACAATTTGCTGATTATCACGCTTTCTTCGTCGGGCGCAACCCTCCCCACTGGCGGCAACGTTAAAAAAAAGGGATTTGGCTGTTAGTGGGCTGAAATACAAAGTAATAACCTGAAATGCTTGAAAGATCGCCCTGGCGCTAACGTTACGCTATAACACTTTGCATGATTGTTGCTTATGGACCTGCACATGCATTTGCTTAAACGTTTGATTCACCGCCGCCAGCTTCTGCTGTCAGGACTGGCGCTGGCTGTTTTGTCCCCGCGCGCCGTACAGGCGAAAGAACAGCAGGCTTCGCTCTCTTCCCGTCACTCCTCACCCAAGCCACCCGCCAGTAACGGTAAACGCATTGTGATGATCGATCCGGGGCACGGCGGGATTGATTCGGGTGCGGTGGGCGAAGAAGGCGCGGAAGAGAAACATATCGTCCTGGAAATTGCCAACAACGTGCGCCGTGAACTGCAGTCCCATCCGCGCATTGAAGTGCGGCTGACGCGCGACAGCGATCACTTTATTCCGCTTTATCAGCGCGTGGAAATTGCCCATCAGCATGGCGCGAATCTGTTTATGTCCATCCATGCCGATGGCTACACCAGCCCCGATGCCAACGGCGCCTCAGTCTTCGCCCTGTCCAACCGCGGTGCCAGCAGTAGCATGGCGCGCTATCTGTCGAACAGAGAGAACGATGCCGACAAGGTCGGTGGCGCAAAGGTGGAAGCGCAGGATCACTATCTGCAGCAGATCCTGTTTGACCTGGTGCAAACGGATACCATTAAGAACAGCCTGACGCTGGGTAAACATGTGCTGGATCAGATCCGGCCGGTGCACCACCTTCACAGTCAGCACACCGAACAGGCCGCTTTTGCCGTATTAAAATCGCCGTCGATTCCCTCGGTACTGGTGGAAACCTCGTTTATCACCAACCCACGGGAAGAACAGCTATTGGGCACCAGCGCGTTTCGTCAAAAAATCGCGTCGGCTATCGCCACGGGAATAATCAACTACTTTGATGAGTACGATCGCCGAATGTCATAATGAATCAGCTATAATCACGTCCAATTTTTACCAAGAGAAGCTCATCACATGCCAGATATCTCCCGTGTAAAAACGTTCCTGTTGGATTTGCAGGATGAGATTTGTCGCAAGCTGACCGCCGAAGACGGCGGTGCCCATTTTATTGAAGACAGCTGGCAGCGCCCCGGCGGCGGCGGCGGACGAAGCCGCGTGCTGCGTGATGGCGCCGTCTTTGAACAGGCCGGCGTCAACTTTTCGCACGTTCATGGCGATCAGATGCCCGCGTCCGCTACCGCGCATCGGCCTGAACTGGCCGGGTGCAGTTTTGAAGCCATGGGCGTGTCGCTGGTGATTCATCCGCACAATCCCTATGTGCCGACCAGCCATGCCAACGTGCGTTTCTTTATTGCCGAAAAACCGGGTGCCGAGCCTATCTGGTGGTTTGGTGGCGGCTTCGATATGACACCGTTTTACGGTTTCGAAGAGGATGCTCTGCACTGGCATCAGACGGCTTTTGATCTCTGCCAGCCTTTTGGCGAGGACGTGTACCCGCGCTTTAAAAAGTGGTGCGACGACTATTTCTACCTAAAACATCGTGACGAGCAGCGCGGGATTGGTGGGCTATTCTTCGATGATGTTCATCTGCCTGGCTTTGAAAAAAGCTTCGCGCTGATTCAGGCGGTGGGCCGGGGATTCCTGGACGCCTATCAGCCCATCGTGGCACGCCGCAAGTCGTTGCCGTTTGGCGAGCGTGAACGTCAGTTTCAGCTCTATCGTCGTGGTCGCTACGTGGAATTTAATCTGGTGTGGGATCGCGGCACGCTGTTTGGCCTGCAAACCGGAGGCAGAACGGAATCGATACTGATGTCTCTGCCGCCTCTGGTACGCTGGGAATATGATTATCATCCTGAGCCGGATTCGCCAGAGGCCGCGCTCTACCGCGATTTTCTGCCGGTGAAGAACTGGCTTAACCTGCCCGAGTGACGTCCGTCTTCCTGCCCCGCGTAACGGGCAGGAAGACAAAGTTAACAGCGCTTTCATGCGCGAAGGTGAAAATTGGGGCTGCATCCGGCCCCGTTGTGTTACAGCGGCTGGGTTTGTGCTTCTACCACCGCCAGCGCCACCATATTAACGATGCGCCGCACGGAGGCGATACGGGTGAGTACGTGCACCGGTTTGGTCATCCCCATCAGCACCGGCCCCACCGTCACGCCGTCAGCGTGTGAGACGCGCAGCAGGTTGTAGCTGATTCGTGCCGCCTCCACGTTGGGCATAATCAACAGGTTGGCGCTGCCTTTCAGCGGGCTGTCGGGCATGATCTCCCGACGAATGCTCTCTACCAGTGCCGCATCGCCGTGCATCTCGCCGTCAATTTCCAGCTCAGGTGCGCGCTGCTGCACCAGCGCCAGTACGTCACGCATTTTTCGAGCGCCAGGAGAATTTGAGGTGCCAAAGCTGGAGTGCGACAGCAGGGCAACCCGCGGTTCAATACCAAATCGCCGCACAGTTTCGGCCGCCATTAACGTGATGTCCGCTAACTGCTCGGGTGTGGGATCTTCATTTACGTAGGTATCCGCAATAAAGGTGTTGCCGTGCGGCAGCAGCAAGGCATTCATGGCCCCTGCCACTTTCACATCGGAACGCAGGCCCAGCACTTTCTCCACAATCTCGTAGTGCTCGTTGTAATCCCCGATGGTGCCGCAGATGAGCGCATCCGCTTCACCGCGATAAACCATGATGGCCCCAATGAGCGTCGGATTACCGATCACCGCGCGCTGTGCCTGCTCGGGCGTTACGCCGCGCCGCTTCATCATCTGGTAATACTCGTTCCAGTATGCTTTAAAACGGGGATCGGATTCGTTGTTGACGATTTCGAAATCCTTTCCGGCTTCAATCTTCAGCCCCTGCTTTTCAAGGCGCATCGCGATAACGTTCGGGCGGCCTATCAGAACAGGTTTTGCCAGCCCCAACGACACTAATTCCTGCGTCGCATGCAGCACCCGAACCTCTTCCCCCTCTGCCAGCACCACGCGCTTCGGCGCTTTGCGCGCCTGAGAGAAAATCGGTTTCATAAACAGATTGGTTTTATAGACGAATTCCGTGAGCTGTTCGCGATAGGCGTCGAAGTCGCTAATGGGCCGGGTCGCCACACCGGAATCCATCGCCGCTTTAGCCACCGCCGGGGCGATCTGCACAATTAACCGGGGATCGAAGGGTTTGGGGATCAGATATTCCGGGCCAAAACTCAGGTCCTGATCGCTATAGGCCGAAGCCACCACATCGCTCTGCTCCGCCTGCGCCAGCTCGGCTATCGCGTGCACCGCTGCCAGCTTCATCTCTTCATTGATGGCCGTTGCGCCAACATCCAGCGCTCCCCGAAAGATAAACGGAAAGCACAGGACGTTATTCACCTGATTAGGATAGTCAGAACGGCCGGTGCAGATAATGGCGTCGGGCCGCACGGCCTTAGCGAGCGGCGGCAGAATTTCTGGCTGCGGATTCGCCAGCGCCAGAATCAGTGGATCGCTGGCCATGGTTTTGACCATGTCAGGCGTCAGGACGTCCGGGCCAGAGCAGCCCAGAAAAATGTCGGCGCCTTCAATAACCTCGGCCAGCGTACGTTTTCCCTGATCCTCAACCGCATAGTCGGCCTTGGTCTCCGCCATATTGGGCTCGCGCCCACGGTAGATCAGCCCTTTTGAATCGCACACCTGAATATTGTGCTTCTGCAAACCCAACGCGACCAGCAGATTCATGCAGGCAATCGCCGAGGCGCCCGCGCCGGAGACCACCAGCCGCACGTCGGAAATCGCCTTCTTGATAATACGCAACCCGTTTAACACCGCCGCCGTGCAGATAATCGCCGTGCCGTGCTGATCGTCGTGGAACACCGGGATTTTCATGCGTTGCCGTAGCTGCTGCTCAATGTAGAAACACTCTGGCGCTTTGATATCTTCCAGGTTGATACCGCCGAAGGTGGGTTCCAGCGCCGCGACGATCTCAATCAGCTTATCGGGATCGTGCTCATCGACCTCAATATCAAAGACGTCAATACCGGCAAACTTCTTGAATAAAACGCCCTTGCCTTCCATCACCGGCTTACCGGCCAGCGCACCAATGTTGCCCAGGCCCAGCACCGCCGTGCCGTTAGAAATGACCGCCACCAGATTACCGCGTGCGGTGTATTTATGGGCGGCCAGGGGATCGGCGGCAATTTCTAAGCAGGGGGCGGCAACGCCGGGTGAATAGGCCAGGGCCAGATCGCGCTGGGTGGCCAGCGGTTTAGTGGGCGAGACCTGAATCTTGCCGGGAGTGGGATACTGGTGAAAATCGAGCGCACTTTGCTTCAGTTGGTCATCCATTTGACATCCTTCTTCGCCAGGTAAGTGAACGCCCAGTATAGAAAGCAGACAACCACAAAGCGGTGAGGCGCTTCAAAGAACCTCATTTCTTAAGGCACAGATTGTTACAGTCTGGTCTGCGTCATTTGTCATGGCTGCTATTCTTAATAACTGGGCAGTCGTCATCCGCTGAAATGTCATCTCGGATGATTGCGCGCTACCCCCATCGCACAACATTCAGAGAAAACGCATTTTCACTGCACCCAGTCTGTTGCAAGGTGGTGAGTCGGCGTTACTGCGACCGGTAATGTCTGCACTGATTAGGGCACGAGGCCAGAGGTGTTCCCTTTCGTTACAACGTTTTTTTCAAGGAGTGTAGAAATGAACCAGCTTGAAGCCCTTAAACAGTTCACTACCGTGGTGGCTGACAGTGGCGATATCGAATCGATTCGAAATTATCACCCACAAGATGCGACCACCAACCCCTCGCTTATTCTGAAAGCATCTGCTCTCCAGCCTTACAAACACCTGATTGATGACGCCATCGACTATGCGAAAAAGCAGGGCGGCAGCAAAGAGACGCAGATCATCAACGCCAGCGACAAAGTGGCAATCAATCTCGGTATGGAAATCCTGAAAAGCATACCGGGCCGTGTTTCGACCGAAGTGGATGCGCGCCTCTCCTTCGATCGTGGCATGTGCGTCACGAAAGCGGAAAAGCTGGTTCGCATGTATGAAGAACACGGCATTGACCGCTCACGCATCCTGATCAAACTGGCTTCCACCTGGGAAGGCATTAAGGCGGCTGAAGAACTGGAAAAAAATGGTATCCAGTGCAACCTGACCTTGCTGTTCTCCTTCGCGCAGGCCCGTGCCTGTGCCGAAGCCGGTGTTTACCTGATTTCACCTTTTGTGGGCCGTATTTACGACTGGTACAACACCCGCAAACCGATGGACCCGTATCACGTGGATGAAGATCCCGGCGTGAAATCCGTACGCCGCATTTACGATTACTACAAGAAGCACCGCTATGACACCATCATAATGGGCGCCAGCTTCCGTAAAGTTGAGCAGGTGCTTGCCCTGGCCGGTTGTGACCGCCTGACGCTTTCGCCTAACCTGCTGGAAGAGTTGCAAAACAGTGAGGAGCCCGTAGAGCGCAAGCTCGAACCCTCAACCGAATGTTTCCACCAGCCTTCCCCGCTGTCCGAAGCCGAATTCCGTTGGGAACATAATCAGGACCCGATGGCGGTAGAGAAACTGGCAGACGGTATTCGTCAGTTCGCCGTTGACCAGCAAAAACTGGAAGATGTGCTGGCAGCGCGTCTGTAGTTTTCCCCCTCTTTTACCGGGCGGGAGCGCTCCCGCCCTGATGCTTAACAAGGGAGACCCTTTATGTCCTCACGCAGAGAGTTGGCTAATGCGATTCGCGCATTAAGTATGGATGCGGTACAAAAAGCAAAATCAGGTCATCCTGGTGCGCCAATGGGCATGGCTGATATCGCCGAAGTCCTGTGGCGCGATTTCCTCCAGCACAATCCAACCAACCCCGCCTGGCTGGATCGTGACCGCTTTATCCTTTCAAATGGCCACGGCTCCATGCTGCTGTACAGTCTGTTGCACCTGACCGGATACGATCTGCCGATTGAAGAACTGAAAAACTTCCGCCAGCTCCACTCTAAAACGCCGGGCCACCCGGAAATTGGCTATACGCCAGGCGTGGAAACGACCACAGGTCCGCTGGGCCAGGGCCTGGCGAATGCCGTTGGTCTGGCGATTGCTGAGCGCACGCTGGCGGCCCAGTTTAACCGTCCCGATCACGATATCGTCGATCACTTCACCTATGTTTTCATGGGCGACGGTTGTCTGATGGAAGGCATTTCTCATGAAGTCTGCTCGCTGGCCGGTACGCTCGGACTGGGCAAACTGATTGGCTTCTACGATCACAACGGTATTTCTATTGATGGTGAAACCGAAGGCTGGTTTACCGACGATACGCACAAACGCTTTGAAGCCTATAACTGGCATGTTGTGGGTGAAATCGACGGTCATGACGCCGATGCGGTTAAAGCCGCGATTCAGGAAGCGCAGAGCGTCACCGACAAGCCGTCACTGATCATCTGCCGTACGGTCATTGGCTTCGGCTCACCGAATAAAGCCGGTAAAGAAGAAGCCCACGGCGCGGCGTTAGGCGAAGAAGAAGTGGCGCTGACCCGTAAGCAACTGGGCTGGAACTATCCGGCGTTTGAGATCCCCAAAGAGATTTACCAGCAGTGGGATGCCAAACAGGCCGGCGCTGAGCGCGAAAAAGCCTGGAACAACAAACTGGCGGCCTATAAGCAGGCTTATCCAGAGCTGGCGGCCGAGTACGAGCGCCGCATGAACGGCGGCATGCCGGCAAACTGGGAAGCGGAAACCGCGAAGTTTATTGCCGAGCTGCAGGCCAATCCGCAAAAAATTGCCAGCCGCAAGGCCTCGCAGAATGCCCTGGAAGCCTATGGCAAACTGCTGCCAGAGTTTCTGGGCGGTTCTGCCGACCTGGCACCGAGCAACCTCACCATCTGGTCTGGCTCAAAATCCATCAAAGACGATCCGGCCGGAAACTACATCCATTACGGCGTGCGTGAATTTGGCATGACGGCGATCGGTAACGGCATTGCCCACCACGGCGGCTTTGTGCCCTATACCGCCACCTTCCTGATGTTCGTTGAGTACGCCCGTAACGCGGCGCGCATGGCGGCACTCATGAAGGCCCGGCAGATCATGGTGTATACCCATGACTCCATTGGCCTGGGCGAGGACGGCCCAACCCACCAGCCGGTTGAGCAAATTGCCAGCCTGCGCGTGACGCCAAACATGAGCGTATGGCGCCCCTGTGACCAGGTGGAGACGGCAATCGCCTGGCAGGCAGCGATTGAGCGCCACCATGGCCCGACAGCGCTGATCCTGTCGCGTCAGAACCTGGCTCAGCCTGAGCGTACCGCAGAGCAGGTGGCTAACATCAAGCGCGGCGGTTATGTGCTGAAGGAGTGCGACGGCACGCCAGACATCATCCTGATTGCGACCGGCTCCGAGGTAGAAATAACCCTGGGTGCCGCGACGAAGCTGACAACTGGCGGTCACAAGGTGCGCGTGGTTTCACTGCCCTCCACTGACCTGTTTGACGCACAGGATGCCGCTTACCGTGAGTCGGTGCTGCCTTCTGCGGTTAAAGCGCGCGTGGCGGTAGAAGCAGGCATCGCCGACTACTGGTATAAATATGTTGGCCTGGACGGTGCCATTGTGGGCATGACGACCTTCGGCGAGTCGGCGCCGGCCGAGAAGCTGTTTGCTGAATTTGGCTTTACGGTGGAAAACATTGTCAGCCATGCAGAAGCACTGCTGAAACCCGCATAATCCACTTGCTGCTGAGCGACCTGCTGCTTTGCGTCAGGTCGCCTGGCCAACACGACGTGCCAGCCCTGCGCTGGCACGTCGCTTTTCTGAACGCCTGCTTTCGTCTCTCTCAGCCTCTCCCACTTTCTCAGCCCTACTCCCGGCAAGGGATGCAGGCTATCTCACGCCTGCACCGTTCGGGAGCCATGCTGCTTTGCGAGCGCTTCAGTCGGCGTAACAGGTTTACTTGAGAAAATGGCTCAGTAATAACAACGAGAGAGAAACGTTAATGGCCCCGCCGATGCGCGTAGCGATCTGCGCAAACGGCATCAGGCCCATGCGGTTACCGGCGGTAAGAATCGCCACATCGCCCGTACCGCCCTGCCCACTCTGGCAGCAGGAAACAATGGCAACATCGATGGGATGCATGCCAATCTTTTTCCCGACAAAGAAGCCCGTTGCAACCAGCGCACTGACCGTGCTGATAATCACCAGCAGGTTGGTGAGCGTAAACGCGGTAACCAGAATATGCCAGGGCGTGATGGCGACGCCGACGGCAAACAGAACCGGATAGGTTACCGCCGTACGGAAGAAGCGATAGACCACCTGAGAACCGGCCAGAATACGCGGAGAAACCCCATTCACCAGTTTTACCAGCACGGCCAGGAACAGCATCCCTACCGGCGCAGGCAGCCCTGTCAGCTTCTGCCCTAACATCCCTACCATATAGAGCAGCACCGCCAGCAGCGCACCGGACGCAATCGCCGTCACGTCAACTTTACCGGAGAAAACGGACTGCAGCGGCTCGGGTTCAACATTGGTCACGTTTGGCATCAGCTGGCCTTCCCCGGTGAGGTGCGGATAACGTTTACCCAGTTGGTTCAGACAGCCGGAGATAATAATGGCGGTCACGCCGCCCAGCATAACCATGGGCAGGATGCGACCCAGCGCCACGCCCTGATCCATATGGAGCAATGCCGCATAGCCGATGGAGAGCGGAATGGCACCTTCACCGACGCCTCCCGCCATAATGGGCAGAATGATGAAAAAGAAAATCTGGAAGGGTTCCAGCCCCAGCGCTAAACCCACGCCCATGCCGACAATCATCCCCACGATTTCACCACAGAGCATGGGGAAAAAGATGCGCAGAAAGCCCTGGATCAGCACCGTGCGGTTCATGCTCATGATGCTGCCGACAATGATGCAGCAAATGTAAAGATAGAGAATATTGGTCGATTTGTAGAATTGCGTCGTGGACGTTACCACGATGTCGGGAAGCAAACCGTAGTACACCAGCGCAGAAGGAATGAAGGTGGCGCAGATAGCCGCTGCACCTAAACGGCCCACCACGGGCAGGCGTTTGCCAAACTCTCCGCAGGCAAAGCCAAAAAAGGCCAGCGTGGCGACCATGACCACGATATCGCTTTTTAGCGTTCCACTCAGGCAGTCTACCGCAATGAGCGCACCGGCCAGCACAAACAGCGGCAGAGGAATAATCCCGACTTTCCAGTTATCCATAATATGCCACCACTGCTCTTTCAGGGTTTTCCTGCGCGGTGAACGGGTCAGCGTGTCAGACAGAAAAGAATTATCAGGTGAGTTCATTATTATCCTCTTTGCGTCATCGTTTTTTTTTCAGGATGCCGGGAAAAAAGGCGGAATTACGTGAAGAAGAAGGTATCTGGCATAAAGTTTTAATGGTGTTATTTCCAGAGCGTGATCCGCATCGTGATAATCGCCGTGGTGTTTATGGTTTTTATTCCCCGCTGCCGTTACTCAGCCTTTTAAGGGGCTTTTTTAGCGTAGGTAATCGATAAAAATCACTATTTATCAAACAATTAAACCGATGTAGTTGCTATTGTTAAAAAGATGATACATTGAAGTTATTATTCCAAAATACGTGTGACAGTCATGAAGTTGTCATTTCAAACGAAGCTGTTTCTTTCGCTCGTGGTTTTTTCGTCTGTCCTGTTCGTGTTACTGGGAAGCTATTATTACGTCAGCATCACCCGGCAGCTTTATCAGGCGATGAGCATGCGCGCGAAGGTTCAGGCAGACGAGATCGCGCTGATTCCGGAACTGAAAAAAGCGGTGGCGGATCGTGACATCCCGACCATCAATGTGCTGATGAAGGCTATCGCCCGTAAAAGCGATGCCAGTTTTATTGTGATTGGCGATAACCAGGCCCTGCATCTTTTTCACTCGGTGACGGCGAACCGGATTGGCAAACCGCTGGTGGGCGGCGATAACGCAGCGGTGCTGGCAGGGAAAAGTATCACCACCATTCGGACAGGCGGCCTGGGAATGTCACTGCGAAGTAAGGCACCCATCCTCAACGACCGCGGCCAGGTCGTCGGTATTGTTTCCGTTGGCTACCTCGCCCGCTATCTGGATGCCATCACCTTCAGCAACATGATCAACCTGTTGATCGTGGCGGCGCTGGTGCTTATTGCCCTGTTTATTTTCTCCTGGTTTTTTACCTGCAATATTAAAAAACAGATTTTCTCGCTGGAACCGCGCGAGATCGGCCTGATGGTCCGCCAGCAAAAAGCCATGATGGAATCGATCTATGAAGGCGTCATTGTTATCAATGAACAACTGCGGATCGAAGTGATTAATCAGGCTGCCCGCAAGCTGCTGGGACTGTCACAGTCCGCCGAGGCGCTGCGCGGCGAGTCTGTCAGCCAGATCGTCTCCCCGGTGCCCTTTTTATCGCAGCCCGTGATGCTGGAAAAAGATACCCACGATGAGATTTGCCAATTTAACTCGCTGACCGTCATCGCCAGCCGGGTGCGTATCATGCTGGAGGACGCGCTAATGGGATGGGTGATCACCTTTCGCGATTTTAACGACATCGATTCCCTCAGCGCCCAACTCAGCCAGGTGAAACGTTATGTCGATAACCTGCGCATCATGCGTCATGAACAGCTTAACCGCATGAACACGCTTTCCGGGCTGCTGCACATGGGGCGTTTTGACGAAGCGATTGGTTACATTGAAGCGCAGTCCGAGCACGAGCAGGAGTTGCTGGACTTTGTCTCGGCTCGATTCACTTCGCCTCTGCTGTGCGGCTTATTACTGGGCAAAGCCGCGCGCGCCAGAGAAAAAGGCGTCATTCTCCACTTTGATCCCGCGTGCCTGATGGATAAGCCGTTTCCCGCGCTTTCCGATGCCGAACTGATTTCGGTCATTGGCAACCTGCTGGACAACGCCATTGAAGCCACGCAGCGCGCCCCGTTGCCTCATGAACCTGTTGAAGTACTGATTAAACTCAGTACCCGTGAGCTGCTCATTGAAGTGGCGGATCGCGGCGTGGGCATTACGCCGGCGATCCGCGAGCGCATGTTTGAACGTGGCATGACCACCAAAACCCGAGGCGATCACGGCATCGGGTTGTATTTAACCGAAAGCTATATTACCCGTGCAGGGGGAACCATTGAGGTCAGCGACAACGTGCCCCGTGGCGCGGTGTTTTCGCTGTTTATCCCCTGTGCGCAAACCAACAGCTGTCCCGTAACGGAAACGGAGAACGTCCGCGATGCAACATGATCCTGTTACTGTCCTGATTGTTGAAGATGAGCCTGAACTGGCTCAGCTTCATGCAGAACTGATTGGTAAGCACCCTGAGCTCAGGCTGGTCGGCATAGCCAGCTCCCTGGCAGAAGCCAGACAGCAGCTTGAACTGACCGCGCCACAGTTGGTGCTGCTGGATAACTACCTGCCTGACGGCAAAGGCATCACCCTGATTGGCGATCCGTTGCTGGCCAACGCGAACTGCTCCATTATTTTTATTACGGCGGCCAGTGATATGGATACCTGCAGCCAGGCCATTCGCAACGGTGCCTTTGATTACGTGCTTAAACCGGTATCCTGGAAACGCCTTAACCGCTCGCTTGCCAACTTCATCGCCTTCGCAGACCAGCAGCGCACATGGAAAATTGTCGATCAGAAAAATGTCGATGTACTGTATCAGTTGCAGGCGAAGAACTACCCGCACGATAACGGCAGCAAAGGCATTGAGGAAAATACCCTGGCCCGGGTTCAGACACTGTTTACGCCCGCCACAACGCGCCTTTTTTCGGTCGATGAGGTGATGACAGAAACCGGGCTCAGTAAAACGACCGCCCGCCGCTACCTGGAGCACTGCGTGGAAACCGGCTTTCTGACGGTCGAAATGCTGTATGGCAAGGTGGGCCATCCCCGGCGCATGTACAAACGCACCTGACCGAACGGGTGTCCCGCGCTCGCCCTGCGCCAGTTCAGTCAGGTGGCTTTCAGGGGCAAAATGCGGCGCCAATCCCATGACGTCACCGGCCCGTCTGGCCCGCATGCTGTAATCCGAAACAAAAAAAACTGTCCTTTGCTCTTCCCGTCATCCGCAAACTGATTACTATAGGTTTTCACCCGATTCCTATAGCGAAGCCCTCTCCGTTGAAAATGCGCACTCCTTACGTACTGGCTCTACTGGTTTCTTTGCTTCCCCTTAAAAGCATGGCGCAGGTTGCGCCCGATCCGTTGCTGGCATCCCAAATTGTTGACCGCTATGCGGAGCATATCTTCTATGCCAGCGGTGCTACAGGCATGGCGCTGGTCGCAATAGATGGTAATCAGCGGGTTTTCGCCAGCTTTGGTGACACGCGGCCAGGAAACAATATTCGCCCCCAAAAGGATTCGTTAATTCGTATTGCCTCACTCAGCAAGCTGATGACCAGTGAAGTCATGGTGAAGATGGCCGAGCGCGGGGAGATTCGCCTTGACGATCCGCTCAGTAAATATGCACCGCCCGGAAAGCGGGTGCCCAGTTTTGATGGTCAGCCCATTCGGCTGATTAACCTGTCTACCCATACCAGCGGTCTGCCGCGAGAGCAGCCCGGCGGCAAGCCCCATCGTCCGGTGTTTGTCTGGCCGACACAGAGTGAACGCTGGCGTTGGTTAAACACGGCCAGCCTGAAAGCCGCCCCCGGCACCAATGCGGCCTATTCCAATCTCGGTTATGACCTGCTGGGCGATGCGCTGTCGCGCGCGGCCGGTAAGCCTTATCCTGCCCTGCTGCAGCAGTTAATTACCCGTCCACTGGGGATGAAAGACACCACCTTTACGCCGTCACCTGAGCAGTGCGCACGCCTGATGGTGGCGGAAAAAGGCGCCAGCCCCTGTAATAACACGCTGGCGGCCATCGGCAGCGGTGGCGTATATTCGACGCCTGATGATATGGGCCGCTGGATGCAGCAGTTCCTCAACTCCTCGGTAAATCACCGTACGCCACAGATCGACCGCCTGCAGACGCTGATCTACCGTCGCGACCAGTTGCATAAAGTTGACGGCATGGACGTGCCGGGCAAAGCCGACGCGCTGGGAATGGGGTGGGTTTATATGGGGCCGGCCAACGGTCGCCCTGGCATTATCCAGAAAACCGGCGGCGGCGGCGGCTTCATCACCTATATGGCGATGGTTCCCCAGCAAAACGTCGGGGTTTTTGTGGTCGTTACCCGCTCGCCTCTGACGCGCTTTACGCCGATGAGTGACGGCGTAAACAACCTGCTCGCTGAGCTGGTAGGCAATCAGAACGGCTCGCCGATGATGTTCCAGGCGATTCCTTAACCGCTCACCGCTGATGAGGCTGACTGGCTCACCCAAAGCGTGGGCCAGTCGTCACTGCTGTGCCAGGCATCGCAGGTTGACTCCTCGGCATACTCGGCTAAAACAAAATGCTCGCCGTCAAACTGCCAGCGGGTCGCGGTACCACAGTCGCCAAGTCCGCGTCCTTTGCCAAAGGTATAGAGCTGCCCGCTTGCCGCATCATAATCTGCGTTAATCATCTCCAGCTGGCGCTCTGATGCGCCCGGCGGGGTAAAAGGCAAGGTCAGCGTAATCCCACGCGCCACATAGGGCGGCGCACGCGTTACTTCAAAAGCCAGATCGATCACGTTATATGCGCCCATTTCACAGCTGACCAGCAGCAGCGCTTTTTTGTCTGTCAGCGGCGAGACGCTGACTTCGCGGCGCAGGGGATCAAGGGAACAGGTATCCGAATTCACTCGCCACGTTCCGTAGTCGATCAGACCGCTGGTCTCGTCACGCGTCAGTGGCGCAGGCGCAGCCATCGCCGGCGGCAGTTGCGGTACGGCCGGTGCGGCCGGGACGCCGGTTCTTCCTCCGCGCCTGACCCAGGCACTCATGCTATTCACCCGGCCCTGCACATCGTCCATAAACAACAATGCGGCTTTCATACCGCGCAACGAAATCTGCGGACCGGCATTGAACGTCAGCTGCAGGCTTTTCGCATCCATGGTCAGTTCAAGAAATTCGTTAATGGCGATAGGATTACTGGTAGCAAGATGGTGTGGCTCAACCGTCCAGTGCTTGAAGTCAGGCCGCAGCCGACGTTGATCGACTAAAAGATTATCTTGCAGCGCCGGGCCGGGCAGCGCGCCGCTGTATGCACTGCCGTAATCGATGCGCAGTAACGGTTTGTCATCGGATCCCGCACTGCGGGAAAGCGTCATAACCAGGCCCTGGTCGCCAGGTATGCTGCGCGCAACGCAATGCGCCGCATTATTGCAGGTGAGTTGCCAGTCAGAAAACAGCTTCTGTACCGGATCAGCCTGAGCAGCGGCAACCATAAAAACAGACAACGCAACCAGCGATTTCATCCCATACCACATTAAGAAAATCGAACCCCAACTTCTTTGAGTGGAAGATGATAGCGCAATAGCGCACGTCACGAGGGCCGCATTCTGTGAAGTGCTCAGCAAGCGCAGCTAACCGACTAAAAAACATCCGCTTTACAACAAAAGAAAGGCGGTGATCTCTGCAGAATAGTCATCATGCTGTTTCACTCTGTTGCGCTCAATCGGATTCGTCGGACATTCCCGCCAGTCGAATCGGTCAAATACACATAAACGGTCAAAAACAGGCATGTTATAGTCGCCACAGGTGCAGGCATAAAAGCCTGTCAGCCCTGTTTCTTACGGTTAATTAACCCTAATTTAGTGATATCAGTCACGTCTTTAATATACCTATTACATAGTTTTTCATAAAAAACCCAACAAATATCTCTTTACGCACGCTGTGAGAAGAGTGACCTGCGTAGCCACGCTCAGGCCACATTTTTGCCGCGTGCCTTCCAGTACTTTATAACCCTCGGAGGCCAGCATGTTGCCGATTGAACGCCAGCAGAGAATTATTGATGAATTAATGCGTAATGGACGCGTGATTGTCGCTGAACTGACCGCCTTATGTCAGGTTTCGCAGGAAACGATTCGTCGGGATTTAGCCCAACTGGAAAAGAAAGGCATACTCCAGCGAAGCCATGGCGGCGCTGTTCCGGTTAAACAATATAATGCAGCCATTCAGATAAATAACCGGGCCATTAATGAGTATGAATTATCTTTCCGGCAGCGAATTAATGAACATGTCGATGCCAAAATGACCATTGCTAAGCGGGCGCTGGGGTTTATTAGCCCAGGCGATTGTTTATTACTCGATAGTAGTACCACGTGTTTTTATCTGGCCCGACAGTTACCGGATATTGAATTAACTGTATTAACTAATTCTTTACGCATTGTGCAGACCCTGGCGGCGCGCAGCAGTATTCGCACGATCTGCCTGGGTGGCGAATATTCCGATCGCTATGAAGATTTTCACGGCATCGTAACTGAACAACCGTTAAAAGAGTTTCAAATAAATAAAATCTTTTTTTCCTGTAGCAGTTTGGGCAACGACGGTTATTTACGCGAGGGGAATGAACATAATGCACATTTAAAACAACAACTCATTCTGGCAGCTGAACGCAAACATTTATTAATGGATAGCTCTAAGTTTCTTCGGCCCTCATTCGCGCGTGTTTGTCATTATCGCGATGTGGATTTTCTTATTACCGACCAGTTAAAAGATAAAGAGCTGGAACAGGAACTGGCGTGGAACGGGGTAAATATTATCGACTGTTCACAACGGCCTCAGTCCGTGCAGCTTATTAATCAATAAATGGAGTCACTATGAAAAAACAGCTTATCGCCTGCTCCCTGATCGCATTATTCACATTCCAGGCTCAGGCAGCAGAAAAAATACGTATGGGCATCGTGGTGAAAATTGGCGGTATTCCATGGTTCAACGCGATGGAAGCCGGGATTAAAAGTGAAGCGGCGAAAAGCGGCATAGATGCATGGATGGTCGGACCCACCGCAGCCGATCCCGCCTTGCAGGTTCGCGCTATTGAGGATTTGATTGCGCAGAAAGTCGATATCATTGGCGTGGTCCCCAACGATCCTAAAGTCCTGGAGCCCGTCTTACAGCGGGCGCGCGATGCGGGCATCAAAGTGATTACCCATGAATCACCGGGTCAGAAATTCGCCAACTGGGACTTTGAGTTAGTGGATGCAGCCACCCACGGCATCAACCATATGAAAGCGCTGGCAGCCTGTATGCACGATGAAGGGCAATACGCCATGTACGTTGGCAGCCTGACGGTGCCGCTCCACCAGCAGTGGACCGACGCTGCGCTGGCGTATCAAAAACAGCATTATCCCAAAATGCAGTTGGTCACCGACAAATTTGGCGTAGGCGAATCGCTGGATGATTCAATCCGTACCACCAACGAGCTGATGTCTAAATATCCCAATCTGAAAGGGATTTTAGCCTTTGGCTCACAGGGCCCTATCGGCGCAGGCCGGGCCGTAATGAACCGCAATAAGGTTAACCAGGTGTGCGTCATCGGAGCCTTCAGTCCGGGCCAGGGCGCGCAGCTCGTCAATCGGGGCGCGATCAAAGGCGGCTATATCTGGAATCCCCATACGGCCGGTGAAGTGTTTGTCCGTCTTGCCGAGATGATGGAGAAAAACACGCCCATTAAAGATGGCATGACCATTGAGGGATTAGGCAAGGTCCGGGTCGATGACACGACGCATACCCTTCTGGGCAATAACACCGAAAGCCTGGATAAAGCCAACCTGCCGAAACTGATTAAGCTGGGGCTGTAGAGATGAGACCTGTCGCACCGCAGACGCTCGTGACGTTAGATGCGTTGTCGAAAACGTTTGGTGGTCATCGTGCGCTGAGCGATATTTCGCTGACGCTGCTGGCCGGAGAAGTGCACTGCCTTGCCGGGACCAATGGTTGTGGCAAAAGCACGCTCATTAAGGTGATTTCAGGCGTTCATGCGCCGGATGAGGGCAGCGAGATCCGTCTGGGCGAAGGGGAAATTTTGCCCCGCCTCTCAACCCAGCAGGCCAGAGACTTTGGTATACAGGTGATCTATCAGGATCTGTCTCTGTTCCCTAACCTGAGCGTGGCCGAAAACATTGCGTTTGAACACAACCTGCGTGGCCTGTTCGGCTGGCATCAGCGTAAAAGGCTGCATGCCAGCGCCCGACGTATCGTTGACGAGCTTCAGTTTGAACTCGATCTCAACGAGAAAGTGGCGCACCTCTCCATTGCCCAGCGGCAACAGGTCGCGATTTGCCGGGCACTCGTTGCCGATGCCCGGCTGGTGATCATGGACGAACCCACAGCCTCGCTAACCCGTACAGAAGTGAATCAGCTGCTGCGCACGGTGCGCTATCTCAAACAGAAAAACATCTGTGTGGTGTTTGTCAGCCATCGACTGGATGAAGTACTGGAAATCTCCGATCGGGTGACGGTTATTCGCGATGGCCGCAGGGTTGGCAGCTGGCCAGCACAGGACATGACGCCGCACCGTCTGACGGAACTGATGACCGGACAGAAGCTGGAATATCCGTTGAAAAACGTCACGCGCAGGCGCGATCGCGTGTTGCTGGAAGTCGAGCACCTCAGCCGGAGCGGGCAGTACCACGACGTGAATTTTCGTTTGTACGAAGGCGAGGTGCTGGGGCTCTGTGGCCTGCTGGGTTCGGGTCGTACCGAGCTGGCTCTGTCGCTATTTGGTATGACCCAGCCCGACAGCGGCAAGATTTGGCTGGACACGAAACCGGTACGCTTCCGTAGCCATGAAGACGCCATCAAAGCCGGTATTGGCTATGTCTCAGAAGACCGTCTGACGCTGGGGCTGGTTCAGCAACAGTCGGTGGCCGATAACATGGTGTTGCCGATTCTCGATAAGCTGCAAAACCGCTTTCACCTGATTGATGAATACCGTAAGAACAGGCTGATCCTGCAGTGGATTCAGCAGCTTGGCGTCCGGGTTGCCGATCCCGAGCAGGCAATTTCCACGCTTTCCGGCGGCAACCAGCAAAAGATTGTTTTAGCCAAGTGGGTACTCACTCAACCTCGCCTGTTAATTCTTGACTCGCCCACCGTCGGCGTCGATGTCGGCGCGAAGGCCAGCATCTACCAGCTGATCCACGAACTGGCGCGAGAAGGCTTATCGATTATGTTGATTTCCGATGAAGTCCCGGAGGTCTGGCACAACTGCGACCGCATTTTGCATTTCCGTGAGGGGACGATCCATGCCGAATACCAGCCAGACCGAGTGCAAGAACAGCAACTTGCGGAGGTCATCAATGCCTGACTTATCCCGTTTACGTCCTCATTCCAGCCAGGGCTGGCTGACCTGGGTTTTACTGCTGTTTATTGGGGTGTTTTCGCTGTCCAGCGACCAGTTCCTCAGCGTACAAAACCTGCTGGATTTAGCCGAAAGCTATGCGGTCACCGGCATCTTCGCGCTAGGGCTCTTTGTGGTGCTGGTCACCGGCGGCATCGATATCTCCTTTGCTGCCGTGGCCTCGGTGGTGCAGTACTTCATCGCCTCCCTGTTTGTGCACTATCAGTTTGATCACGCCCTGCTGAGTATTGGCCTGGCGGTGGCCTGCGGCACGCTGTTCGGCATGATCAACGCCTGGCTCATTACCTGGCTGCGGGTGGTCTCCATCATCATCACGATCAGCATGCAGTCGCTGCTGTTTGGGCTGCTGATGTGGTCAACCGGCGGACGCAGCCTCTATCAGTTGCCTGAATGGTGGATCACCCTTCGCAGCGTGCTGCCGTTTGAGTGGCAGGGCCAGACGTTTCAGCTTGGCCTGCCCCTGCTCGTCCTGCTGGTCATCGCCACCCTGACGGCCGTGTTACTCAACAAAACGCATCTGGGCCGCCAGCTTTATGCCGTGGGGGGTGATGCGGAGTCCGCGCGGCGCATCGGGATTCGCGTTGGTTTGATTCACCTCTTTGCCTACGGCTGGCTGGGGGCGATGGCGGCCATTGGCGGACTGGTGCAGGTTTATCGCATGGGTGAAGTGGTGCCAAACGCGTTGGTCGGCGGTGAACTGGATGTGCTGGCTGCCACCGTGCTGGGTGGTGCCAGCCTGATGGGCGGAAAAGGCACGGTCAGCGGCACCTTAATGGGGGTTTTCCTGATCGCCATTTTAAAGAACGGCCTCAACCTGATTGGCGTATCCAACTATTTCATGAACATCGTGGTCGGTGGCGTGATTATGGTCGCCATCGCCGTCACGCACTATAAAAAGCGCAAAGAGACTGACGTCAGCTTTGTCTGATGGGAGAAGCACACATGAAACCTTTATCTGCGTTGAAACCTGACGGTACCAATACCGGCCTGCTGCTGCTCATCGCGTTTGCGCTGGCGCTGTTCAGCATCCTGCTGCCCGGCCGTTTTTTTACCGATTCCACCTTTCTCAGCATGGCCTTTCAACTGCCTGAGCTGGGCTTGCTCACCCTGGCGATGTTTATTGCCATTCTGAGTGGCGGATTAAACCTGGCGATTATTACCACCGCCAATCTGACCAGCCTGTTCATCGCCTGGGTGCTACTCGGCATGTTGCCAGACGGGGCGGGAACCGGTCAGCAGCTGGCCTGGCTGCTGCTAGCGGTGCTCGGTGCCATGTTGATTGCTGCACTGATTGGCCTGATCACCGGCGTGATGGTAACCCGCATCGGTGCCCATCCCATTCTGGTGACCCTGGCCACCATGATTACCCTCAACGGCATCGGCATCTGGCTGACAAAAGGCGCCGCGGTGAGCGGCATGCCGCCGGTGGTGCGCGCACTGGGCGCCGACACGCTGCTGGGCATTCCTCTGCCGCTGTGGGTCTTTTTCGTGGCCGCGGCGCTGCTGGCGGTGTTCCTGGGGAAAACCCGTGCAGGTAAGTGCATCTATATGGGCGGTAGCAACATTAATGCCACCTGGTTTAGCGGAATTAATACGCATCGCATGATCGTGCTGGTGTATGTGATTTCCAGCCTGCTATGCGTGCTGGCGGGGCTGGTGATGATGGCGCGATTTAACTCTGCGCGTATGGGCTATGGCGATGCGTACCTGCTGCTGACCGTGCTGGCCATTATTCTTGGCGGCACCGATCCCAACGGCGGTTTTGGCCGTGTGACCGGCGTCGTGCTGGCGCTGATTGCCCTGCAGATCCTCTCAACCGGCTTCAACCTGATGAATATCAGCCAGCACGTCAGCCTGGCGATGTGGGGCGCAGTACTGATTGTGGTGCTGGCCGTGAAACAGGGTAAAGCCCGACTCAATGAACGCCGTGCCATGAAGCGCAGCAAGCGCCTGAGTGCGGTACTGAATCCTCTGACTGAGAAAAAGGAAGTATGATGCGAATTCAAATCTCCCCGTCGTTGATGTGTATGAACCTGATGGAGATCAAGCAGCAGTTGGCTGTGCTGAACACCCGCGCTGACTTCCTGCATGTTGATATCATGGATGGTCACTACGTCAAAAATATCACGCTCTCACCGTTCTTCATTGAGCAAATTCGCCCGCACACGCCGGTGGCTATCGATGTGCATTTGATGGTTGAGCAGCCCACCGATTTTATTGAGGCAGTCGCCAACGCCGGAGCGGACTATATTTGCCCGCACGCAGAGACGATCAATCGGGATGCCTTCCGGGTAATCAACCTGATTCGCAGTTTGGGGAAAAAACCGGGCGTGGTATTGAACCCCGCCACGCCGGTGTCCTTTATTCATCATTACCTGCATCTGCTGGATAAGATCACGGTGATGACGGTGGATCCGGGTTATGCCGGGCAACCCTTCATACCGGAAATGGTGGAGAAGATTCGGGCACTCAGTGCGTTAAAACGCGCCCACGGCCACCACTATTTGATTGAGATCGATGGCTCCTGTAATCAACGCACTTATCGCACCCTGCTGGAAGCCGGAGCGGAAGTGCTGATTGTCGGCACCTCGGGCCTGTTCAACCTGCATGACGATCTCTCCACCGCCTGGGCAATGATGCGCGACAGTATTGATGCCGCGCAGGGACTGGCGCAGGAGTCTGCATGAAATCACGCTGGCTTGGCATTGATATTGGCGGCACCAGCACCCGTTTGCAGCTGATGGAAGAAGGCCGGAACTGGTGCGGCTTCCGTAAAGTGCCGACCGCCAGTTGGTCGCAACAGGCGGATGCGCTGGTCGCGCTTGGGGATCTGATTTGCGAAACGCTGGAGGCGCAGCCGGTAAGCGGGGTGATGCTTGGCCTGCCCGGCATTCTCAGCCGTGACCGCCAGCAGGTGATCTCGCTGCCCTTTATTCAGGCGCTGGATCAACAACCCGTCGTGGCACGGCTCAGCGCGCGCCTTGGTGTACCGGTTGCCATGGATAAAGATGTGAACCACCTGATGCTGTGGGATCTGCTGCAGCTGGAGACGTTACCCAATAATGCCGTGGGGTTATATCCCGGCACCGGTCTGGGTAACAGCCTGTGGCTGGAAGGCCGCTTTTATCATGGTCATCATGGCGGCTCAGGCGAGCTGGGCCATATTCCGCTGGCGAACAACGACCTGCCCTGCCCGTGCGGCAACCGGGGCTGTGCCGAAACCCTGATATCCGGTCACTGGCTCAGCACCTGGGCGGCAGCACAACAGCCGGATACGGGGATTTCGCAACTCTTTACCCGGCATGGCGATCACCCTGATCTGCGGGCGTTTGTGCAGCGGCTGGCACAGCTGATCGCCAGCGAAATGAACATTCTGGATCCCGAGTACCTGATTCTGGGCGGTGGCGTACTGTCGATGGCGGATTTTCCCTTGGTGCAGTTGCGCAGCGCCATTCAGCAACATCTGCGACCGCCCGTTACGCGCCAGGGTTTAAAAATCGTTTTCAGCCATGCGACCGATCATACGGGCTGTCGCGGTGCCTGTCTGGCCGCCGAGCGCTGTTTTGGAGGGGAAAAATGAAAGGCAAAGTGTGCGTGTTCGGTTCCTTCAACCTGGATATCGTGGCAGGCATGGCCCGCTTTCCGCTACCGGGTGAATCATTAATTGCCCAGCACAGCATGATGGGGCCCGGCGGCAAAGGGGCGAATCAGGCCACCGCCGCGCTTCGTGCGGGCGCCCGGGTGCACTACATCGGCAAAGTGGGCAACGACGACTTCGGCATATTTGCCCGCCGGCATCTGGAAAAAACCGGCTTTGATGCCATTACGCTGTTCACCTGCAAAGAGAAACCCACCGGCAATGCGTTGATTTACGTGGCCGGTAATGACGCTGAGAATATGATTTCTGTTTATCCTGGGGCGAATCTCACCGTCAGCGCAGCGGAAGTGACGCGCTGCAGGCCGACTGTTGCCGCGGCGGATATTTTGCTGGTACAGCTGGAAAATAATCTGAGCGCGATTCAGCGCATGATCGATCATGCCCGGGCGGCAAATACCTTTGTCATCCTTAATCCGGCACCGTTTCAAAAAATCAGTGACGCTCTGCTGGCAAAGGTCGATCTGCTGACGCCCAACAGTACCGAAGCCATGCTGCTGACCGGCGTGAAGGTCACGGACCTCGCCAGCGCCCGGCAGGCCGCCCTTGTGCTGCACCGCAAGGGCGCACGTCAGGTAATTATTACCCTGGGTACGGCGGGGGCCTTACTGTCTGACGGGCAACAGCTGCTGCATATTCCGGTGTTTCCCGCCACGCCGCTTGATACAACCGGCGCGGGCGATGCCTTTAACGGTGCGCTGGCTGCCCGGCTGGCCGCCGGCGTTTCTCTGGAACAGGCTGCACTGTTCGCCGCAGCGTTTGCCTCCCTGTGCGTTGAACGACAGGGAGCCGCTCATGCTATGCCCGCTTATGCCGATGCACTGGCACGCCTGCAGGCGCACCCGGAATGCGTGGCCGAAAGCGTGCTGGCCTGCGCGTAACATTCAGGCAGAGGCGCCTGGTGGCGCGTCTGCTCTGTACTCCATCAGAGCGTGAGCCAGCCTGCAATAAGCGCATGCTGCAATAACATAATGGTTTTGCCATCGCGGATGCGCCCCGCTTTCACCCACTGCATGGCCTCAGGAAACGTGATTTCCAGCACGTCGATGGCTTCATCCTCTACACCGCCGCCCGCATTTTCCCGCAGCGCGTCGTGATATTCAGCCGCAAAGAAATGCACCAGCTCGGTCACGCCGCCCGGCGACATGTAAACCGAATAGAGGGTTTCCACCTCGCCCACCGCATAGCCGGTTTCTTCAATGGCCTCTTTGCGAATGCAGTCTTCAGGCGAGTCATCATCCAGCAAGCCTGCACAGGCTTCAATCAACATACCGTCTTCATTACCGTTAACGTAGGTGGCAATGCGGAACTGGCGCGTCAGTACCACGCTGTTCTTGTCACGGTTATACAGCAGAATGGTGGCACCGTTGCCGCGGTCGTAAACTTCACGCTTGTGACGCACGAGTTCGCCCCGGTTGTCGGTAATCTCATAAGTGATATTACGCAGGACAAACCAGTTCTCTGACAGCAGCTTATCTTTGATGATGTTGATCTTGAAGGACATGGACGCTCCGCAGCGACAGAAAGGGAGCCTGAGATAATAGGACGTACGTTAAAAGAAAACTATCTGAATTACGGGCCTTGCGCACGTCATCGTCCATCCTCACAGGCAAAAAAAATGCCAGCACGCTGGCTGGCATTCTATGCGAAACGTCTCGGTTACGACGATTTACCGTCGTGCTCGTGATGATCGTGTTCGGTCGCTGCAATGGCGTTCACACGCTTACGCACGCCAAACCAGCCCAGTACCAGAATCACCGCAATCAACGGAATGGAGGCGATAGTATAGGTGCCGTTTGGATAGTCGAACGCCATCAATACCAGTACGCTGAACAGGAACAGCAGCGTCAGCCATGAGGTAAAAGGCGCGCCTGGCAGCTTGAAGCTGACGTCGTCTGCCTTGCCTTCTTTGATCGCTTTACGCAGGCGTAGCTGGCAAAGCACGATAAAGCCCCAGGAAGAGATAATGCCGAGTGACGCCACGTTTAATACGATCTCAAATACCTGAGACGGCACATAGTAGTTAAGCACCACGCCGATGATATAGACGCCGACGGTCACCAGAATCCCGGCATAGGGCACCTGCTGGCTGCTCATTTTAGACATGAACTTCGGTGCGGAACCGCCCATCGACATTGAGCGCAGAATACGGCCCGTCGAGTAGAGACCGGAGTTCAGGCTGGATAACGCCGCACTCAGCACCACAATATTCATAATGCTGCCAATGTAAGGCACGCCCAGCTTAGAGAAGAAGGTCACAAACGGACTTTGCCCAGCCTGGTAGGCATTCCACGGCAACAACATCACTAACAGCACCACGGAACCGACATAGAACAAACCAATACGCCAGATAACGCTGTTGATCGCCTTCGGCAACATGGTTTCCGGATCTTTACACTCGCCTGCTGCCGTACCGACCAGTTCAATCGAGGCGAAGGCAAATACGACGCCCTGAACCAGCACCAGCGCCGGCAACAGACCGTGCGGGAACAAGCCGCCGTTATCCGTGATCAGGTGGAAGCCGGTTGCATTTCCATCGAGCGGTTTACCCGTGCCGAGGAACACGACACCGACAACCAGGAAAATGACAATCGCCAGCACTTTGACCAGCGCGAACCAAAACTCCATTTCGGCGAACCACTTTACGCCGATCATGTTCATGGTACCGACAATCGCCAGCGCCCCTAACGCAAATACCCACTGCGGCACATCACCAAACGCGCCCCAGTAATGCATATAAAGCGCAACGGCAGTGATATCCACAATCCCGGTCATGGCCCAGTTAACAAAGTACATCCAGCCCGCCACATAAGAGGCTTTCTCGCCCATGAACTCACGAGCATAGGAGACAAAGCTTCCGCTGCTGGGACGGTGTAAAACCAGTTCGCCCAGTGCGCGCAGGATGAAGAATGAGAAGATACCGCAGACCAGATAGATGATGGCGAGGGCCGGACCTGCCGCCTGTAAACGGGCGCCTGCGCCCAGAAACAGCCCCGTACCGATGGCTCCCCCGATGGCAATCATCTGCACGTGACGATTGCCCATGGCCTTCTTATAGCCGGAGTCGTGGGAATTGAGCCAGCGTCGTTTCGCAGCGCGCATGTCCGCTGCGGATTTCTTTGTAGATTTCATAGCCTTCCTGTTTGTCCTGACCATAAGTCATAGCGCATCCAAACGATTGCGTTCAGCACTGCGAAATGGGTTGTCTTCCTCTGTGCGTCCGCCTGTGAGTTTACGGAAAGCGGCGCGGGAATTTACGGCGATGAATCCTAACCGTTATGTAACATCGAAGCAAAATATACCGAGGGGATATGCGGGACGATTTGTAAAAAATTTTTCTGAGATCACAAAAAAACCGGCCATTGGCTGGCCGGTAAACACTACAGGGATGGAATAGAGAGGGTTTAGCGGTAAATCTCTGCGGTGCCGGTCCAGAGGCTGGAATCACCCGGCGTGTTCACACCGATGACCCGGAAGTGGCTGGCGCCTTCGGCTTTCGCCTGTTGTGAAAGCTGGCGAGTCACATCGTCAAGTGAACCATTTACGCTGGAAACAGAGACGCTGCCGATTTTTTGCAGATCCTGTGCCTCGCGTTGGTCCACCGCCGTGGCGGCCAAGGTAGAAAATGACGCAGTGGCCAACAGGGCGGCGGTGAGGTAAGCAGGTAATCGTTTCATAAATACTCCTGTACTCGCGTTGGTCGCTGTGGTTAAACACGTTATTGATTATTGGCGAGACAATGCAAGGCAACCTTTGTGAGTTGTAAAGCTGTGCGAGTAATGGTCGGTCTGACGTCGGGATTCCTGGGAAACGTCAATCCGGGTGAGTAAAGCTGCTGAACGGTCTCATTTCGGGCTATTTCATGACAGGTCGCCTGGCGTCCTCTGCCACCTCATTTATCCTTCCCTGTTACTGAAGGGGTTATTTGCTGTGATTGTTAAACGCTCTGTTACCCGAAGTATTGCGCAGTCTTTAACGCTGATTGTGTTGCTGGCTTTGCTGACAACCGGCCTGGCTCTGCTCACCCTTTCCAGCAGCCTGCGTGACGCGGAAGCCATTAATCTGGCCGGTTCGCTACGGATGCAGAGTTACCGGCTGGCCTGGGATGCCAGGCTGGAGCCTCGCCTGCTGGTAGCGCATCTGGCGCAGTTCCAGCACACCCTTGATGCCCCCGTTTTACAAGGCCTCGACCGCCCCTGGGTACCACATAAAGTTATTAACCACTATCAACGTTTGCGCGCGGGCTGGCCGGAGTTAGCTCAGCATCTTGATGCCGATGCAGCAGAAGACTGGCAGCTTCAAATGCCCGTCTACGTGGGGGAAATTGACCGCTTTGTCCTGGAACTGCAGCGTTATGCTGAACTGAAAATGCGGGTGGTGGCGATCAGTAGCCTGACGGGCCTGGTGGCGATCGTGGCGCTGGCGTTGATGACGATACGCTTTACCCGTCAGCAGGTCGTTAAGCCGCTGAACGCGCTGGTCACCGCCAGTCGTTATGTGGAAAAGGGCAATTTTGCGTTCCCGCCTCTGCACGTCGAGCAGCAGAATGAACTTAAGGTGCTGTCACACACCTTTAGCAGCATGGCCGCCCAGTTGCACGCGCACTACCAGCTCCTGGAGCAGCGGGTCCGCGATAAAACCCGGGATCTGACCCAGGCAAACCGCACGCTTTCGCTGCTCTATCAGAGCTCTCAGATTTTAGCGCGCGGCCCCCTGCATCCGGCCCTGTTCGACAGCGTGTTGGCCAGCGTGCTTGCCAGAGAAAAGCTTGCGTTTATCCGCCTGGAAGGCGAGCAGTTTACCTTTGAGTCCGGGCAAATCGCCCCTTCTCAGGCCTGGCATCAGTTACCCTTGCAGCAGGGCGATCACCCTATTGGCACCCTGTACTGGCAAACGACCGTTACGACGCCGCCTGCAGCATTAATGCAGAGCCTGGCGGCAATGCTGGCCCGGTCAGTCTGGATCTGGCAGACCCAAAAACAGCAGCAGCAGATGCTATTAATTGAAGAGCGCGCCACCATTGCACGCGAGCTGCATGATTCGCTGGCTCAGGCACTGACCTACCTGCGTATTCAACTGACGCTGCTGCGGCGCACTGTCGATGCGCGCGATAGGGCAGCACATGACATTATTGCCGAATTCGATCTTGCGCTGGCTGAAGCTTACCGTCAGCTCCGTGAGTTGCTTGCCACCTTCCGTTTAACGATTGAAAAATCCGATCTGATGGCCGCACTGCACGCAATGATCGCCTCCTTGCAGAAGCAGTCTGAGGCCGACATCCATTTCACCTGCCAGCCAGGGCTTGAGGCGCTGGATGCTCAACAGCAGGTACACGTACTCCAGATTGCCCGCGAGGCGCTGCTTAACGCCATTCGCCATGCAAATGCACAGATGATTACCCTCGACTATCAGCACTCAGATGAAGGCGAACATATACTGAGCGTGACGGATGATGGTATTGGGATCGGCACGACAGAGGAACCCCAGGGGCATTACGGGCTGACGACCATGACGGAGCGGGCTGAACGGCTAGCCGGATCCTTACAGATTACGGCACAGCCACGTGGAACACGTGTCACACTGCGCTTTCCATCGCGTCCGGCGCTGCCGCGTGAGTAGTGCTGTTGCCCGCCATTGTGTATTTTAATAACATCCTGAGATCATACAAGATGTGGCAGATCAACACCTGAAGGCAGAATTAACCATTACAATCAACATTCTGCGCATCACCATTCTGGAACGGTCTGGAAAGCCGATCGTTCGCATTGCCCGTACCGCCGTCTGACATCCAGTGCACAGGGAGCTAACATGGCACAACCTGCTTTAACCATTATGATCGTGGACGATCATCCCCTTATGCGCCGCGGCATCCGCCAGCTACTGGCGCTGGAGCCGCAGTTGCAGGTCATCGCTGAAGCCAGTAACGGGACTGAAGCGCTGGCGGAAGCCCGCCGTCTGACACCGGATATCATCCTGCTCGATCTCAACATGAAAGGGATGTCAGGGCTGGATACGTTAAAAGCGCTTCGTCATGAAGGCATCAGCTCACGTATTCTGGTGCTGACGGTCTCTGACGCGCGCAGTGACATTTACGCCCTGGTGGATGCAGGAGCGGACGGCTATTTACTCAAAGACAGCGAACCCGAAATCTTGTTGCGCCAGATCATGCAGGCCCTACAGGGTGAGACGGTGTTTAGCGATGCGGTAAGGCACGCTCTGTCCATGCGACATAACAGTGACGATCCCTTCCGCTTGCTGACCGAACGCGAACGCGGCGTGATGCAGGAAGTGGCGCGGGGCTTGTCCAATAAAGACGTGGCTCATGCACTTCATATCTCGGAAGAAACGGTGAAGGTCCACATTCGTAATGTCCTGCGCAAACTTGATGTACGTTCACGCGTTGCTGCAACAATTATGTGGATTGAGCGCCGAAACAGTTGATAAAAAACGCGCAAACTTACACATTCTCTACAATTTCTCCACTTTTCAAACCCGCCTCGCACGTAAAGTAGAGTCCTACCCGTGCGTGGTTTGCGTGGATTTTTCCGTGCGTCACGCGCTGCATCGCTCATATTAATAATAAAAGCAGTGAGGAGTGTCGGTTCAATGTCGAATTTCTTTATCGACCGCCCAATTTTCGCCTGGGTTTTGGCTATTTTATTGTGTCTTTGCGGCACGCTCGCCATTATTTCACTTCCTGTTGAGCAATATCCCGATCTCGCCCCGCCCAACGTGCGTATTACCGCCACTTATCCCGGCGCCTCAGCGCAAACGCTGGAAAATACCGTCACTCAGGTTATCGAACAGAACATGACCGGTATCGATAACCTGATGTATATGTCCTCCAACAGCAGTAATACCGGCCAGGCGCAAATCACCCTCACCTTTACCGCGGGTACCAATCCTGATGAAGCCCGTCAGCAGGTTCAGAATCAGTTGCAGTCGGCCCTGCGCCAGTTACCTCAACCGGTGCAGTCACAAGGGGTGACCGTCAATAAAACCGGCGACAGTAACATTTTGATGGTGGCGTTTGTCTCAACTGACGGCAGCATGAACAAACAAGATATTGCTGATTATGTCGCCAGTAATATTCAGGAGCCCTTAAGCCGTATTGATGGGGTGGGTGAAGTGGATGCCTACGGTACGCAATATGCTATGCGCATCTGGCTCGATCCCTACAAGCTAACCGCCTATGCCCTGACCACCGATGATGTGGTCAATGCGATCAAATCCCAGAATACCCAGGTTGCAGTGGGCCAGGTGGGCGGGCTACCGGCCGTCAATAATCAGGCGCTGAACGCCACGGTGAACGCGCAGGCGATGCTGCAAACCCCCGACCAGTTTAAAGCGATTACCCTGAAGAATAATCCCGATGGCTCCGTGGTGACGCTAGGTGATGTCGCAACGGTGGCGCTCGGCGCTGAAAAATACGATTCCCTCAGCCGCTATAATGGCCAGTCCGCCTCCGGCCTGGGCATAAAACTGGCCTCCGGTGCCAACGAGATGAAAACCGATAAACTGGTGCGGGCGCGGCTGGATGAATTATCACACTATTTTCCGCACGGGCTGGAAGCGAAAATCGCGTATGAAACCACGCCCTTTGTTAAAGCCTCTATCACCGACGTGGTCAAAACCCTGCTGGAAGCTATTCTGCTGGTATTTGGCGTGATGTATCTGTTTATGCAGAACTTCCGGGCCACGTTAATCCCTACCATCGCGGTGCCCGTCGTGCTGCTTGGCACCTTTTGTGTGATCTTTGCCTTCGGCTACAGCATCAACACCCTGACCATGTTCGCTATGGTGCTGGCGATAGGCCTGCTCGTGGACGATGCGATTGTGGTCGTGGAGAACGTTGAACGTATCATGAGCGAGGAAGGGATCTCGCCGCGCGCTGCCACCCGCAAATCGATGGGGCAAATCCAGGGGGCACTGGTCGGAATTGCGCTGGTACTCTCCGCCGTATTTATTCCTATGGCCTTTTTTGGTGGCACCGTCGGGGCAATCTACCGCCAGTTTTCGGTGACTATTGTCTCCGCCATGATCCTGTCGGTGTTGGTCGCGATGATCCTGACACCCGCCCTGTGTGCCACGCTGCTTAAGCCCATCGCCAAAGGGGAACATCACGGCGAGCGCGGCTTCTTTCGCTGGTTTAACCACCATTTCAACCGCAACGCCGACCGCTATCAGCGTGGTGTCGCCCACATTCTGCGCACGGGCGGCCGCTGGCTGCTGTTGTATGTGGGGATTATTGGCATCATGGCGTTCCTGTTTCTTCATCTGCCTTCGTCTTTTCTGCCCCAGGAAGATCGGGGCATGATTTTGACCCAGGTCCAGCTTCCCGCCGGTTCCAGCATGAATCAGACCTCGGCGGTAGTGGCAAAAGTGGAAAAGTACTACCTGACGAAAGAGAAAGATAACGTGCTGTCGGTCTTCTCAACGATCGGTTCCGGCCCCGGCGGGAACGGGCAGAACGTCGCGCGTCTGTTTATTCGTTTGAAAGACTGGGGTGACAGACCCGGGGCCGATCGCACGTCGTTCGCCATCATTAAGCGCGCCGGAAAAGCGTTCAAACACATCAATGAGGCCACGGTCATTGCGAGCAGTCCGCCGGCGATTACCGGTCTGGGCAGCTCATCGGGCTTTGACCTGGAAATACAGGATCATGGCGGCATCGGGCATGACAAGCTCATGGCGATGCGCGACATGCTGCTCGACAAGGCCAGCAAAGATAAGCTCCTGTCCCGTGTCCGTCATAACGGCCTTGATGACAGCCCGCAGTTGCAAATTGATATCGATGAGCGCAAAGCCCAGGCGCTGGGCGTATCACTGGATACCATTAACGACACGCTAGCCACTGCCTGGGGCTCAAGCTACGTGAACGACTTTCTGGATCGTGGACGGGTAAAAAAAGTGTATGTGCAGGCTGATGCGCCCTACCGCATGCTGCCCGGCGATGTCGATAAATGGTACGTGCGTAACAGCAGTGGCACCATGGTGCCCTTCTCGGCATTTGCCACCAGCCGCTGGCAAACCGGTTCACCGCGTCTGGAACGCTATAACGGCTACTCCTCCCTGGAAATCGTGGGGGAAGCCGCAGAGGGCGTGAGTAGCGGTACAGCGATGAATGAAATGGAGAAACTGGTCGAATCCCTGCCGCTTGGCGTGGGTTTCCAGTGGACGGGAGCATCCTATCAGGAGCGGTTATCGGGCTCTCAGGCACCCGCGCTGTACGTGGTTTCACTGCTGGTTGTCTTCCTCTGCCTGGCAGCTCTGTATGAAAGCTGGTCGATCCCGTTCTCTGTCATGCTGGTCGTCCCGCTTGGCGTGATCGGTGCGCTGATTGCCACCTGGACGCGCGGGCTGGAGAACGACGTCTATTTCCAGGTGGGCTTGCTGACCGTGGTCGGGCTTTCGGCCAAGAACGCCATCCTGATTGTCGAGTTTGCTAACGAGCTTAACAGTAAGGGAGGTGAACTGATTGAATCGACGCTGGCGGCGTCACGCCAGCGCCTGCGGCCGATCCTGATGACGTCGCTGGCCTTTATCTTCGGTGTGCTGCCGATGGCGATCAGCAGCGGCGCAGGCTCCGGCAGTCAGCATTCTGTGGGAACGGGCGTGATGGGCGGGATGATTTCTGCCACGATTCTGGCCATTCTGTTTGTGCCGCTGTTCTTTGTGCTGGTGCGTCGCCGCTTTCCCCTGAAAGAGAAGCATCGGGACTGATTAACCCGCTTTCCTGACGGCGCCTCAATCAGGCAAAAAAAACGGCCTCTGTTCGCAGCGGCCGTTTTATTCGTGTGTGTGGTCAGAATTACAGCAGAGGGGAAAGTGCCCTGCTTTTCTCCTCACGTGTTACTTGTTGCGTAACATCGCTTCGATGAATTCTTTCCAGTTCCCCATTTCGGTGTCAATCATAGAACCCTCTCTTATTGTAGTGGCAATATTACGCCTTTTTTTTCGCCTGGTGAATACGTTTACACCTGTCATTACTATCGGCAAAGGCGACAAAAAGCTGAGTATTTTCTGATTTGCTGGCTGACGCACACTTCAGCAAGGGCCTAAGCTGACAGGTTTTAATGCGGTTTTGACCAGGACGTAGCCTAAAAATCACAATTAAGGAAATTCTTAATTCCGAAATGATAAACCGCGAAATCATTAGAGGCAAAACTGAAACCGTTTACCCCCGACGGGAAACGCCTCTGTGCAGGGTATTTTTCGATACAGGCGCGATCGGGCGGATGCTGCATCAGATCACACTATGGTAAACTCCAGAGCTAATTTTAATGACAGGAGAAGGCGATGAGCGCGCAGTGGGTCATGTTTGGGATTAAAAATTGCGACACGATTAAAAAAGCACGTCGCTGTTTAGAGGCGGCGGGCGTGGACTATCGCTTCCATGATTATCGTGCTGACGGCCTGACCGGTGACCAGCTGCAGCAGTTTATCGACGTACTGGGCTATCAGGATCTGCTCAACACGCGCGGCACGACCTGGCGTAAGCTGCCCGAGGCAGAGCGCGAGGCCGTCACCGATGCCGCCAGTGCAAAAGCGCTGATGCTGGCCCAGCCCGCTATCATCAAGCGCCCTGTCCTGCGCGCACCCGACGGCTCGCTGCTGCTGGGCTTCAACGAATCTCTTTACCAGAATCGTCTTCAGGAGAAGTCATAATATGTTTTGTCCGGTCATTGAGCTGACGCAGCAGCTTATTCGTCGCCCTTCTCTCAGCCCCGATGACGCCGGATGTCAGGCGCTGCTGATTGCACGCCTGGAAGCGATAGGTTTCCACATCGAAACCATGAACATCAACGACACGCTGAATTTCTGGGCCACGCGCGGCGAAGGCGAAACCCTGGCGTTTGCCGGCCACACCGATATTGTTCCCCCGGGCGATGCCAGCCGCTGGATTAATCCCCCGTTTGAACCCACCATCCGCGACGGCATGCTGTTTGGGCGCGGTGCAGCGGATATGAAAGGATCGCTGGCCGCCATGGTTGTTGCCGCCGAGCGGTTTGTCGCCGTTCATCCTCATCACAAGGGGCGTCTGGCCTTTTTAATTACGTCTGACGAAGAAGCCAGCGGCGCGAACGGAACGGTAAAAGTGGTTGAGCGCCTCATGGCGCGTAACGAGCGTCTGGATTATTGCCTGGTCGGAGAACCTTCCAGCAACGAAGTCGTGGGTGACGTCGTGAAAAATGGTCGTCGTGGCTCCATCACCGCGAACCTGACCGTGCATGGCGTACAGGGCCATGTAGCCTATCCCCAACTGGCGGATAATCCCGTGCACCGTGCTCTGCCGGCGCTTAACGAGCTGGTCGCCACGGAATGGGATCAGGGTAACGCCTTTTTCCCGGCCACCAGCATGCAGATCGCCAACATTCAGGCGGGAACCGGCAGTAACAACGTCATCCCCGGCGAGCTGTTTGTGCAGTTCAACTTCCGTTTCAGTACGGAACTCACCGATACCCTGATTCAGCAGCGTGTCGCAGAACTGCTGGACCGCCATCAGTTGCGTTACACCATTGAGTGGAAGCTTTCCGGCCAGCCATTCCTGACCTCACGCGGCAAGCTGGTTGATGCCGTGGTCAACGCCGTTACGCACTATAATGAAATTAAGCCGCAGTTGCAGACTTCTGGTGGAACCTCTGACGGACGTTTTATCGCTCGTATGGGCTCGCAGGTGGTGGAACTGGGTCCGGTGAATGCCACGATTCACAAAATTAACGAATGCGTGAAAGCATCAGACTTACAAATGCTGAGTCGGATGTATCAACGCATCATGGAACAATTGATCGCCTGACAGCGAGGGAAGGAGCGGGCCTATGGAGTTTATTAAAGATTACTGGTGGATCCTGGTGATCCTGCTGATGGTGGGCGTGTTAATGAACGTCTATAAAGATCTGAAACGCATCGATCATAAAAAATTTATGGATAACAAACCCGATCTCCCGCCTCATCGTGATTTCAACGACAAGTGGGACGAGGACGACAACTGGCCGAAGAAAAAATAACGGTCATGCGCCCCCGCCATCGCGAGGGCGCGCGGTTACATCATCATAATGACATCGTCATCGCCAGGTTTTGCCCCGCCTGAGGCTTCATCGAAGTAACGTTTCGGCACGGTATACTGCAAATGATGCAGCGCAAAATCCATGCTGCGCTGATCGATGGCATGCGCCAAATCCTCTACGATATTCAGCGTGACATCACCGCCCAGCGCGGTTAAACGCTGTTCCGCCTGTTGCGCCTGCATCAGCGGGATATGGTCATCATAATCACCATGGATCAGATGCACGGTAGTCCGCGTGCTGGCCTTTTCCGGTAGCGTCACAAAGCGACCGCTAAAGGCAACCGCCCGGCCAGCCAGATCGTCGTGGGCTTTGATGCCTTCCAGCACCATGCTGGCCCCCTGTGAAAACCCCACCAGTGCCGTGGCTTCGGGACGCACCCCGCTTTTCTGCTGCCAGTGACGCACCGACTCGACAAACTGCGGCATGCTGCTGTCTACACAGGCCTGCTCGCTTTTATCATGCAGGCCGGCTTCGTTAAACCATTGACCGCCCGGCCCCGGCGATCCCACCGATACCACCAGCGCCGCCGGAAACGTTTTAGCAAACCAGCTGCCAATTTGACCCATCGCGTCGGGATTGTCCCCCACGGCATGATAAAGCAGAAAGAGCTGGGCAGCCTGAGTGGGCTGCTGAACAATTACATATTTCAGTGTCATATCGACCTCCTGCGACTACTCTACGCCCCCGGGCGCAGGATGATAGTGGGAATATTTGAATGTCTTGGTGGATTTATTGCAATTGCTCACGCAACGCTTCGCCTTCTCTGCCGGGTAACGCCAGTAGCGCAGCGGCGGCTTCAGCGCGTAAGGCCGTAATCAGCATCTTACGTCCGTTGAGCCGGGCAGACTGAGCCAGTTCAGCCAGGCTGGTGTCGGCGTTCACCGCCTGTCGCAGGAGCGGCAAAGGCTGCTGGCTGATGCCAACCAGCCGCTGAAGTACCGCCAGGCTTGCTTCCAGCGGGCGTTGCGCCCAGGCAAAACCGGCGGCCAGCCAGGCATCGCGCCGGGTAAACGCGTGGTCACAGGCTGCCGGTAGCGGCAGGTCCAGCGGAATATGCGGTCTGAGCAGCGGCCAGTCACGGGCCAGGCTTCCCTCCGCCTTCTGCTGCAGCGCTTTGCCGGCCGTCGTCAGCCCCAGCACGGCCATCGCCGCATAACAACCGCTGCTGGCTTCTCGCTGACTGCCAATTCGCGCCAGCGTAAAGCCACAGGCTTGCCAGAAAGCCCAGAGAGGTTCAGTGTAGCCAAAGCTGACCGAGAGGTAATCATATCCGGCGGCATCCGCGCAGGCGGCGGCCACCAGTTGCTGACCGATTCCCCGGCGGCGCGCAGGTGCGGCAATGGCAATCCGGCTAATTCGCAAGGCGCGCAGCGTGGCGGCTTCCGTCAGCCCGGCGTGCGCGGCCAGCGACTGCGCCACCAGATTACCGCGAGGCCGCCTGTGGCCCGCCCATACCGCTTGCGCCAGTTCATCCGTCAGCCCGCCCTCTTCTACCAACCATAGCGCGCCCTGTAGCGCCGGAACCTCGCCCGCCAGCCACAGATGCATGCCTGGCGCATCCAACAGGCGACGCAGATCCAGCGGTGAGGTGCGGTAATGCGCACTGGTCAGCAGTTGGTAAGCCGCCTGCTGGGCGGCGAAATCAGACGCCTCTGCTCGCCGGGGCGCACGCTCCTCCAGGGACGGGGTTTCAGCGGCATCCTCAAACAGCAGAGCCTGGTTGAGCCAGTGTTCCAGGGGATCGTGGCGAGCCCAGCGTAGCGGTTCGTCCAGCGTAAAGTAGCGCACCTGCTGCAGCTCAGCGCAGAACTTGAGCATAAAGCCACGGCCGCTGCCTTCGTAACCCTGAATGGTCGTTACCAGCAACACGCGCGGGAAACGTGCTACCAGCGCATGGAGCAGCGGAGCGGGAATGGCCGCGGCTTCATCCACGATGAGCCAGTCAAACTCAGGCTGGTCGGGCAGCGCCAGAATCGCATCCGGTGCCATAAACCGATAATGTTCTCCGGCGAAAGAAGCTAACACTGTGGTGGTAATTTTTGCCGGCGCGGTTACCAGGCAGCGCGTATTCTGTCGCGCCAGCATGCCTGCAAGCGCCGATTTGCCTCTGCCGCGCGCGGCGGTGATGACCGCCACGCCAGCGGAAAAATGCGTCAGCTCTTGCAGAATGCTTTGCTGCTGACTCGCGGCCTGACAGTGCCAGGCCGGCCGTGACGACCAGTTGGGCAGCGCGAGCGGCTGCGGCTGCTGATGCAACAGCGCCTGCTTATCGTCTTCCGTCAGGCGTTGCAGGTGATGGACAAAATGGGGCGTGGCAATCGGCTCGCTGACATCAGCCCAGCGCAGGCTGTCCGCATCGGGCTGCTGCGCCCAGCGCGCCCAGGGGGGCACTAACAGAAGCAGCCAGCTACCGGCCGTCAGCGTTCCGGCCAGCGCCGCCAGCGCCTCGGCATGGAACCCCTGACGGGCATCAAACACGGCATGATGGAATTCACGCCCCAGCAGCGTACGAAATGCGTTCGGGGCGCAGTGCGTGCCGGTTTCCGGCGGGTTATCGCTCAGCCACAGCCAGTCGCCTTCCAGCGTCTGGCTCCATGAGAGCGCGGTGTCCCGGCACCAGTCGGCTTCGCCGCCGATCACGGCCAGCCGCCGTATACCGGCGGCCTGCATGGCGCAGGTCGCTGCTTTCAGGTTCATCCTTTAAGAGCAAAGGTGTCGCACTGGCCAGGGTTACCGCTGTCGAATCCGCGTTTGAACCAGGTATACCGCTGCGCGGACGTACCATGCGTAAAGCTGTCCGGCACAACCCGGCCCTGGGTTTTCTGCTGCAGACGATCGTCACCAATGGCTTCGGCTGCGTTTAACGCTTCCTGTAAATCCCCCACTTCGAGGATTTTTTCCTGTTCCATATAGTGGCCCCAGACGCCCGCAAAGCAGTCGGCCTGAAGCTCCATTTTCACGGACAGTTGATTAATCTGAGTCTGGCTGGCCCCCTGCTGCATCTGACGTACCCGGGGTTCAATGCCCAGCAACTTCTGCACATGGTGGCCGACTTCATGCGCAATGACATAGCCCTGGGCAAAATCGCCGCCTGCCCCAAGCTTGTTTTTCATTTCGTCATAGAATGACAGATCGATATAGACAGTCTGGTCTGCCGGGCAGTAAAAGGGCCCCATAACAGACTGTCCGGTGCCGCAGCCGGTGCGCGTAGCGCCGCGATACATCACCAGCTTCGGCGGCGTATACTGTTTGTTCATCTGTTTGAACAACTTGTCCCAGGTGTCTTCGGTTGTCGCCAGCATGACCGACGTAAACTTTGCCGCCTCATCCTGATTCGGGTTGGCGGTGCGCTGCTGCTGTTGGTTGCCCGATGTCACCTCGCCCCCGGTCAGCAACGGGGTCAGGTCATAACCGTAATAACCCGCCACCGCGACCAGAATCAGCATGATAATGCCCGCCTTGCCGCGTGGCAGAGGAATGCGTCCTCCCCGGTTACCGGATGACTGATTACGGCGATCTTCGACATTGTCGCTTTCGCGACGTCCTTGCCAGCGCATGGTTTTTGCTCCCTGTGGCGTATTAACTCAGATGGCATGATTTTAGATGCGTGACGGCGCAATCACCAGCTTTACACCAAAATGAAAAAGGAGAGCCTGCGCTCTCCTTTTCGTGACCTGCTGAGCGTTACTCAGTCAAGTTTGACGCCCAGGCGACGGGCTACCGCTTCATAGGCTTCAATCAGGCCACCCAGGCTCTGACGGAAACGGTCTTTGTCCATTTTATCCAGGGTTTCTTTGTCCCACAGGCGCGCACCATCGGGTGAGAATTCGTCCCCCAGTACCACTTCGCCGTTGAACAGGCCAAACTCCAGCTTGAAGTCCACCAGAATCAAACCTGCCTTATCAAACAGGTTGCTCAGTACGTCGTTGGCTTTATAGGTCAGCTCACGCATACGGGCCAGATTCTCTTTGCTGACCCAACCAAAGGTTTCGCAGTAAGATTCGTTAACCATCGGATCGTGTTTAGCATCGTCCTTCAGGAACAGGTCGAACAGCGGCGGGTTCAGCACAATCCCTTCTTCGACGCCAAGACGCTTCACCAGCGAACCGGCCGCACGGTTACGGATTACGCACTCGACCGGGACCATGTCCAGCTTTTTCACCAGCGCTTCGTTATCTGACAGCAGGGCTTCCATCTGTGTCGGGATGCCCGCTTCCTGCAGCTTCGTCATGATGAAATGGTTGAACTTGTTATTCACCATGCCCTTGCGATCAAACTGCTCAATGCGGGCGCCGTCGCCTGCTGATGTATCGTTGCGGAATTCAAGTATCAGCAGATCCGGGTTATCGGTGCTGTATACGGTTTTCGCTTTACCGCGATACAACTCAGCTCGCTTTTGCATCTTATTTAACTCCAAACATGAAAGATCCGGTTCTGAGGCAGGCATTTTGCGTTGATTGCCGTGACGCAATCGATTACCTCGTCTCGCGCTATTATGCCAAAAAACGAAATAAAAAGGCCGGAGAATCTCCGGCCTGGGGTAATTTTTTATTTGTTCATTGCGGCCTGGAACACTGCCACGAGCGCGTCGTTTTGCGCCTGCGTCAGCACATGGCCTTTAGGATCAATAAATTGCAGGCTGGTACGGTTGTCGAGGTCACCAACCTGAACCTTGTAATCGCCGTTTGGCAACTCAGGATCTTTGGCGCCCACGCTGTCCCAGGTGCTGCTGCCCGGCGCTTTGTAGGTCACTTTCATGCTGCCGGTTGAGCGCGTGCTGTCGGTGACGTCCATTCCTACACGGCTCATGGCCGCTGGCAGACGCTGCCAGGCAACATTGAACGGCGTGCGTAACACCAGCATAGGCAGGCCGGTGTCGTCGGCACCGCTTTGCACATCAATCGCACCACTGACGCGGCCGGCGGCAGCGTTTTCATTCGCGGTGGCGATCTTGTCCATCCCTGCGGCGATGTCGTTCAGCATCTGCGCGGTATAACGCTGAATCTGCACTGGCGAGGTCACGCTGTTGCCTTCCTGCTGCAGCTCCAGCAGACGGACGGTCAGGACCTGCTGATAACTCTGCGACTGAACGCTGATTTGGTAACGACCACGGTACTGCTTATCTTCGTCTGCACGGTTCCACTGTACCCAGTCGGTGGTCAGCTGTTGTCCGGCGTCATTACGGGAAGCGATCGGGAAGTTATTAGACTGGACGACACCCACAACCTGCGACCAAATCGATCCGCGGCTGTTATCAAACATCAGCACACCAGTGTTATTACTGAACTGGGCGCGTGAGCCGTTCATCAGAGCCAGAGGCTGGGCCGGTGGACGAATATCCAGCTGCTTGCCAACCGGCGCTTTGCTGGTTGAAGGCGGAATATCGTATTCCCCGTTCTGGACAGGCAGAATCATGCCCGACGGTGCCTTCAGCTCCCGCAGACCACTGGCCTGCAGGTAGGACTCATCACCGCTGACCTGGCGTTTGTAACGCTGATCGTTCGAACAGGCCGACAATAGCATCAGGGTGGAAAGCCCCACCACTGTTGCAATCGTTGACCGCTTTACTGAGTAATTCATTCAAACTCCCTAAATTATCGCAAACCCGCTTTCACCAGCGCCTGCTCCACTTTCGGCTGTGCAACCGCAGTCAGTGGTGTCATTGGCAGACGCAGCGTGTCATTAGCGATTAATCCTAGCTGTTTTGCCGCCCATTTAACCGGGATTGGATTAGGTTCACAGAAAAGCGTCTGGTGCAGGTGCATCAGACGCTGATTGAGACGGCGAGCTTCAACGAAATTACCCTGCTGTGCGAGCCTGCACAGCTCGGCCATTTCGCGTGCTGCTATGTTAGCCGTCACCGAAATGACGCCTTTGCCGCCCAGTTGCATAAAGTCCAGTGCGCTGGCATCGTCGCCGCTCACCAGGATGAACTCATCATTAACCAGCTCTTGGATCTGGCTGACACGGGATAAGTTCCCCGTTGCCTCTTTGATTCCGATAATATTTTTGATTTCGGCGAGGCGGGCAACGGTTTCCGGCAACATATCACAGCCGGTGCGCGAAGGTACGTTATACAGCATTTGTGGCAGGCTGGTACTGTCGGCAATCGCTTTAAAGTGCTGAAACAGGCCTTCCTGCGTGGGGCGGTTATAGTAAGGCGTGACGGTGAGGCAGCCAATAACGCCAGAATTTTCAAAGCGTTTGGTTAGAGAGATGCCTTCAGCGGTGGCATTCGCACCGGTTCCGGCAATCACGGGAATACGCCCATCCGCCAGTTCCAGGGTTTGCAGCACGACATCACCATGTTCGTCATGGCTCAGCGTGGCAGACTCGCCGGTGGTGCCGACGGAAACGATCGCCGCCGTACCGCTGGCGACATGGTAATCAATCAGTTTTCTCAAACTCGCACGGCAGACATTACCTTTGTCATCCATCGGCGTAACGAGTGCAACAATACTTCCCGTAAACATTGGCGATCCCCTCGACAAACAAGTGCTTCATGGTACGTTTTACACTTAGGGAAAAGCAAGCAAGCTCCGCTATTCCCGCGCTTGTCAGCAGTTTTTTTTATGTTTACCTTATGGTTATTAGCAAATGCACAGGGAATCCTATTTTGCAGCAATCTCAACCCCACCACTTGGTGATCACCGCACTGGGTGTTGACCGCCCGGGTATCGTCAATACGATTACCCGTCACGTCAGCAGTTGCGGTTGCAACATTGAAGACAGTCGCCTTGCCATGCTTGGGGATGAATTCACGTTCATTATGCTGCTGTCCGGTAGCTGGAACGCCATTACGCTGATTGAGTCAACGCTGCCGCTTAAAGGCGCAGAGCTGGAGCTGCTCATCGTGATGAAACGCACCCATGCGACCGCCCGCCCTCCGATGCCGGATACGGCGTTTATTCAGGTCGAAGTCGCTGACTCACCGCATATTATTGAGCGCTTTACGGATTTAACGGACAAGCACCTGATGAACATCGCTGAACTGGTGTCACGCATTCAGCCAGCCCAGCACGACAGGCCCGCTACGCTCTATATTCAGATGACGGCGCACAGCCCGACGCGGAGCGATGGTCCGGCCTTTGAACAGGCCTTTAATGAATTATGCCAGGAGCTTAACGCGCAGGGTTCGTTGCGCCTCTACAGCCTGAGCGATGCCGATAATCGTGAACTGGCCGCACCTGGCAGGTAAAGACGAGCGCCCCCGTGACTGTTCTGCTACGTTAAAAGTGCAGTCAGGTGAGGAATACGTCTGAAACAGATAATTTTCCATTTGGCAGTTTCTCGCCTCTTGGTGTATTAACCACAGCATGAACTCAAAATGGAGAGATGTGATGAATCCACTGAAAGCCGGTGATACCGCACCGAAATTTAGCTTGCCCGATCAGGATGGCGAACAAGTAAATTTAGCCGACTTCCAGGGGCAGCGTGTTCTGGTCTATTTCTATCCAAAAGCCATGACGCCGGGTTGTACCGTGCAGGCATGCGGTCTGCGTGACAACATGGATGAGCTGAAAAAAGCTGGCGTCGAGGTGCTGGGGATCAGCACGGATAAACCCGAAAAGCTGTCACGTTTTGCAGAAAAAGAGCTGCTTAACTTCACGCTGCTGTCGGACCAGGAGCATCAGGTTTGCGAGCAGTTTGGCGTCTGGGGTGAAAAAACCTTTATGGGGAAAACCTACGACGGCATTCATCGCATCAGTTTCCTGGTGGATGCGAATGGCAAAATCGAAAAGGTGTTCGACGATTTCAAAACGTCAAACCACCACGACATCGTGATGGACTACCTCAAGTCAGCCTGATGTCTTCAGGGCGCGGCATCGTCCGCGCCCTGAACGTTTAGCGACTCAGCGTTTCATCCAGCGGGGCTTCAGGCCACGCGTGCACCACCGCCTTGACCAGGGTGGCGAGCGGAATCGCAAAAAACACGCCCCAGAATCCCCACATTCCGCCAAAGATCACCACTGACAAGATGATCACCAGCGGATGCAGATTGACCGCTTCTGAGAACAAAATCGGCACCAGCACATTGCCGTCCAGTGCCTGAATCACCAGATAGACGGTTAACAGCGTCCAGAACTCGCTATCAAGCCCCCACTGAAACAACCCTACGCCAATAACCGGAATGGTGACCAGCATCGCGCCGATATAGGGGATCAGAACCGAAACCCCCACTAATACGGCCAGCAAAAGCGAGTAGTTAAGGCCGAGGAACATGAAAGCCAGCCAGCTGGCGATCCCGACCACCACCATTTCCAGCACCTTGCCGCGAATGTAGTTAGTAATTTGCTGATTCATCTCCTGCCACACTTCCCCTGCCAGCCCGCGATTGCGCGGCAGCACGCGCCGAACGGCGTTCAGCATCTGCTCTTTGTCCTTCAGCAGGAAGAACACCATGAGCGGCACCAGCACGAGATAAATCATCAGGGTCATCAAGCCTACCAGCGAGGCCAGGGAATATTTCACCAGCGAATCGCCTACCCCGCTAAGACGACCGCGCAGGTTTTCAACGATGACGTCAATGATGCCCGCATCGACCAGGGCGGGGAAACGTCGGGGTAAACCCGCCGCATACAGATAGAGCTTGTTCAGCATGTTGGGCAGATCCCGCGTCAGGTTGATGCCCTGCTGCCAGGCGACGGGGGCGACAATCAAGACCAGAACCAGCAGAATCCCGGCAAACAGCACCAACACGATGCTGGTCGCCCAGCTCCGCGTACAGCCAATGCGTTGCAGCCGTACCGTCGGCCATTCAAGCAGGTAAGCGAGAACCAGCGCCACCAGCAAGGGCGCCAGCAACCCACTCAGAAAGAAAAGAATGCAGAATCCCGCCAGCAGAATCACCAGCAGGCCAATCGCCTGCGGATCGCTAAAACGGCGTTTGTACCATTGAATCAATAAAGCCAGCATGCCGTTGGGTCCATAACGTCAAAAAGGGCCATGATTGTACCGGATATTCTGGTGCGGGAAAGATGTGAAAAGCAGTCTGTGGCCTGACAGCTTTCGTTGACCCGGCGATGGCGGGCCTGCACGGCCCTGTTAACGGGAGTTTGAGCCTGGCTGAGGCTGTCCACTGGCAGGCGAATCAACACCGATTCTATTCACAGCGGGCCGAACGCCTTTCCGGCCCGCTGTCGGTCAATGTTCTGGGATCAGGCTTCGTTTACCCAAATACGCATCTCCCCTTCTCCCCGGTTCGCCCAGCAGAACCAGGGAATAAACGTTAACGTCTGGCTCTGCGGTGCAGCCGGTGCGCGGTCGTAGTTCCACAGCGGCTGTTGCGCTGGCTCGTGGGCGGTCTTTTTCACCCCTTCAGCCTGGATTAACACCTTGTGCGCAAAGACGCCTTTCCCTTCAAAGGTATTGAACGCCGCAGACGCGGGCAGCCATACATTGTGTAACTGCTCGCCGTTATCGGCCTGCTCCAGGCAGTAGACTATCGGCCCGCGCTGGACAGCCACCTTACCCGCCACATGACGCACGAGCGGATTACCGTACACCCGGCGCACCGGCATCGGAAGCGTTAGCGTGAGCGTGTCGCCCTCCTGCCAAATCCGTTCAATGTACAGGTAGCCTTTGCGGGCGCGATCCGTCACCACCTCACCGTTACAGCTCACCTGCGGCGCCTCGCACCAGTCAGGCAGTCGTAACGCCAGCGTATGTTTTACGGGCTGGGTGACATCCACAGAAATCGTGACCGTTTCCTCCCAGGGAAAGTTACCGCTGATACGGATACCCAACGTGCGATCGCCGACGGGCACATCAACCCGGTTGCCGACGTAGAGATTGATAAAGAGCGCATTCTCGTGCGGCGTATAGATATAGTGACCGAGCGAGGTCAGTAAACGCGCGATGTTCGGTGGGCAACAGGCACAGCCAAACCAGCGCTGGCGCACCGGTTTCACATGATCGTAAAGATGGTTGAAATGCAGGGTTTTCGGCTGCACCTCCAGCGGATTGACGTAGAAGAAATGTTTCCCGTCCAGCGCCATACCGCCCAGTACCGTATTATACAGCGCGCGCTCCATCACATCGGCGTACTGGCTGTCGGCTTCCATTTCCAGCATACGTCTGGCAAACATCATCAGGCCGATGGACGCGCAGCTTTCGGCATATACCGTGTCATTGGGTAAATCATAATCGCTGCTGAACGCCTCACCGCTGCTTTGGGAGCCGATTCCGCCGGTAATATAAAGCTGCCGCTGAGCCATGTTGTGCCACAGCCGCAGGCAGTCCTGACGCTTTCCTTCGTCCTGACTCAGACGCGCGAGGTGCGCTACGCCGGTCATCAGATAAACAAACCGCACCGCGTGGCCCACTGCGTGCTGCTGTTCGGCAAGAGGCTGATGCGCCTGGCTGTAAGCCTTGTCCTTCACCATCCATGCCGGGCCATAGGTATGCCAGTAGGAAGTCTGACCGCGTTTCTCGTACTCAATATCATAGAAGTGAGGCTGGGTGCCGCGCTGCGTGACAAACGTATTCACCAGCGCCAGATAGCGTGGTTGCTGAGTCACTTCATACAACCGCATCAGCGCCAGCTCGATCTCGGGATGGCCAGGATAACCGTGCAGCTGATGCTCCTCAGGGCCAAACACGCTGTCGATATGGTCGGCGAGCCTGCACACCACCTCCAGTAAACGGCGTTTGCCGGTCGCCTGGTAAAATGCCACGCCCGCCTCAATCATGTGCCCGGCGCAGTAAAGCTCGTGGCACTCGGCAAGGTTGGTCCAACGATCTTGCGGCGCTTTCACGGTGAAGTAAGTGTTGAGATAGCCATCCTCGCACTGCGCCGCCGCGATCAGCTCAATCACCTCATCGGCCGTTTTCTCCAGTTCCGCGTCAGGCTTCTGGCAAAGCGACCAGGCCACCGCCTCCAGCCATTTCGCTACATCGCTGTCCTGAAACACCATGCCATAGAATTCCCCGTCCTGCTGGCCAGCCGCGATGCGAAAGTTTTCGATGGCATGGCTGGGATCGGCTTCTTCGATCCGATCGTTAAGCGCCTCCCACTGATAAGGAATCACCACCTCCCGCACCAGTTGTTGATACTTACCGAGAAACGGATCGTGAATAGTCAGCTTATGCAGATCGACTTCATTGACAGACATCTTACTCTCCTCAAGACGGAACATGGCGAATACGCAGGTCGTGGGCGATCTGCGCCATCATCGGGTTAGTGAGCTTGCAGGCGCGGATGGTGAATGCCAGCAACAGGTGGAACAGCGCCGGTAACAGGGTTTCCGTGGCGGTAATACCGTGCAGGGAGGCAGCCGTCTGATTGCCGATCCCCGGCTTATAAGCCACGATGACAAACAGCAGGCTGATAATGACGGCGCTGGAGGCCCAGGCAAGCTTGATAAAGAACAGGTTAAACGCGAAATTCATGCCCGACGAGCGGACACCGTTTTTCCATTCGCCGTAGTCATCAGCAAAGGCCATTAGGGCAAAATGCAGCGGCAGAGTGAACCCGAGGATGATGCCATTACTGAGGATCACCACCAGCCACAATATCTGCCATGACGGCCCGACCGGCAGGAACCACATCATGACTGCGAGTGCGGCCAGCACAAGGTTGGTCCAGTAATACAGCCGGACGGTGTCAATGCGCCTGGAAAGCGGGTTCACGATCACCGATCCCACAATGGAGGCTAACGTCACCATGGTAAAAAACAGCGACGTGAAAGCCGTGCTGCCCTGTAACACATAGGTAATGAAGTACATGTAGCCGCCGCCGCGAATGTTAAACACGTTAATCAGCAAAAAAGACATCACCAGCATCAGCAACAGCTGATCGTTTTTGCGTAGCCCGACCAGATGCTCACGCAGGGTAAATTTGCCCAGGCTGTCCAGCGGTACGCGCTCGCGGACCCAAAAGAAGCAACACAGGAACATCACGACCGCCAGAGCGCACAGGATACCGACGCCAGACTGATAGCCCAGGGCCGCATTCCCCTTACCCAACACCGCGACCAGCCACGGCAGCCCTACCGAAACCAGAAACCCGGCCACCCCGCACAATACAAAGCGCCATGACTGGCAGGCCAGCACTTCTGTGTGGCGGGTGGTCATGGTGTTGATCAGCGCGCAATAGGGCACGTTGATGGCGGTATAGCTCACAGAGAGCAGCAGATAGGTGGCAAACGCCCAAACAATTTTCATGTCCATGCTGACGGCGGGCACGGTGAACGTCAGCGCGCCAATGAGGCCAAGGGGAACGGCCACCCAGAGCTGCCACGGGCGGAAGCGCCCCCAACGACTATGGGTTCTGTCGGCAATGACGCCCATCACCGGATCGGAGACCGCGTCAAACACGCGCAGCACCATAAACAGGGTGCCGACCAGCGCGGGCGTTAAGCCAAACACATCGGTGTAGAAAAACGTCAGGAAGTTGGTGATCAGGCAGGTGATCACCGTGCCACCGGCGTCACCCAAGCCGTAACCTATTTTCTCTCGCAGGGACAGCGCACTCTGCGTAGCCGACGGGCTAAGATCGGCCTGAGCGATAGTCGTAGAAGTCATTTAAAATGCCTCATGCAGGACAGAGAGGATTGCCCGCTTTATGCCGGGCTTATTGGTGTTTTAGCGCTTAACCCGATTTATTTTGTCAGGAATCCGTTCACCAACAAGAGCACAAAAAAGTATAAAAACGGGGTAATTCCGACCTGTGAAGCAAAGTGTGAACTGGATCAGGTACATGTCTTTTTTTTAGTTAATAATCAGAGAGAAAGACATTAATTACCTCTGTAGCAGCGGGAAAATGAATAACGATGTTCGAATTATCCATAACGTTTCCGATACAGGTGCAAAATGGCGGGCTGTTTATTTCGCGCGGCGTGGGAACCCATCCTGCACGCAGGCTGACCTCCTGGGAGATCATTTTCGTTGAACGCGGGCAGTTAACGATTCGGGAGGATGGCGAGCTGTTCAGCGTGCAGGCGGGCGAAAGCCTGCTGCTGAGGCCAGGGCATTTGCATGTGGGAGAAGGGATTTTTCCGGCCGATCTGAAATTTTACTGGCTGCATTTTGACTGGCAGAAACAGCCTGAGCAGCATGGCTTACACCAGGCACTGCTCCACCTTCCCCAGCATACTCGCGTTGGCGATCCGGCCTATATCATCGCCCTGTTCCGGCAGTTCCTCAGCGAGCAGGAAAACATTCACCGCAGCGTCGCACTGGAATGTATTTTACTGCTTATACTGCAGCAGCTCGCGGCTCCGGCGCTGCACGAGGATGTTGTCGACAGCCCCGGCGTTGACCTGGCCTGGAAAGCCAATCAGCTTATTCGCACGCAGTATCACCTGGCGCTTTCAACCTCCACGCTGGCGAAAACGCTGCATTGCAATGCCGATTATCTGGGACGTGTTTACCGGCGCGTGTTTCGCCTGACGCTGACGGAAGCCCTTCACCGGCAGCGCGTATTAATGGCAGAAAAGCTGCTGATCGGCGATAAGCTGCCCTTAACCGAGGTAGCGCGTCAGTGTGGGTTCAATGATGTGGGCTATTTCCGTCAGATATTCCGTAAGCATACAGGCTTAACACCTGCCAGCTGGAAGCGACGCTACTGCCGGGAGCATATCAATTCCTGATGGCTCGCCCGGATTGCCGGGCGGGCCAGAAACCGTTAGCGCACAGTCTTGATCAAGAGGCTTTTACGCGTTTGGCAACCACGGTGCAGTTGCGACCGCTGTTCTTAGCCTGATACAGGGCATCGTCAGCCCGCTTCAGGCTGCTTTCCAGCGGCGGCCGCCGGGCATCCCACTCCGCTACGCCGATGGAAATCGTGATATGGCCGACCGCCTCGATAGCGTTATCCGCGATGCTGATGCGAATGCGCTCGGCCGTCGCCTCAGCCTCTTTCAGAGGCGTGTTAGGCAACAGCATTAAAAACTCTTCACCACCGTTACGGCAGACCACATCCGACTGCCGGGCGCTCTGTCGTAGCGTCTGCGCCACCTGCCGAATCACCCGATCGCCGACGTCGTGTCCCCAGTTGTCATTGACGCTTTTGAAATGATCGATATCCAGGGCGAGCACGGCAAAAGGCTGGCGCATCGTCTGGTAGTAATCGAGTACCGCGTTAAGCCCGCGGCGGTTGAGTAACAGCGTTAGCGAATCGGTCTGCGCTTCCGAACTCAGGCGACCAATTTTGTCCTGTACCAGCCCAATACCGGTTAACAGCGCCCGTTTAACCTGGGCGGCCTCAAAGTACCATGCCCGAATGCCGCCAATTTCGTAGGTGGCGCTTGAGGCATCAATCTTGCTGGCCTTGCGGGCCAGTTGCCAGAGCGGCATGGCAATCATCCGTGCCAGAATGACCGCCACCAGCAAGGTCAGTAAGGCAAAGGGCACTGAATGCTTCAGGACTTTCAGGAGCAACCCCGACAGCGGTTGCAGCGTGACGTCGACAGGTTTCAACGCCACCACCATCCAGCCAGTCGTGGGAACAATGGCGTAGCCGGCCAGCCGGGTCGGTTTGTCGGGCTCAGTTAAGACCAGCGAGCCGTTATCTTTTTCCTGACGTTCCCGATCGCTCATCAGTGGCGACATGGTTTTGCCCACCATCTGGCGGTTCTGGTGATACAGCACCTGATTATCGCCGTCGAGAACAAATACGCTGGTGCCGTCGCGATAAAACTGTTCACCCAGCAGCGCATTCAGAATACTTTTCTTTTTCAGGTAAATCGTCCCGCCAATATAGCCCAGATAGCGTCCCTGGTTATTCCAGATGGGCCATGAGACAAAAATCAGCAGGTTATTGGCGGCAGAGAGTGTCGGTCTGCTAATCAGCGGTTGCCGGGTCTGCAGCGCTTCGCGGGCCGCATCGCTGGTCAGATGCATCCCGGTCAAGGTCAGCGATTCGGGAGATATTGCGCGCACCGTACCCGTTTCATCCACCACGGCGACCGAGTTAAAACTGTCGGTCTGCTCACGTAGACGGTTCACTTCCGCTTTGAGCAGTGCCTCATTATTGAAATCTTTTCCCAGTAAATTAGCACTGAAATGCAACTGGGACTGCGCCAGCCGGAAAAAGACTTCGCTGGTGGAGGCCAGTTTGGCAGCGTAAGCGCGGTTGGCTTCCAGGGTGCTGTCGATCAGCACCATGCGTTGCACGCGCCAGGTTGCATATAAATTATTGGCAAGCGTGATGACTATGCTGGCAATAACCAGCAGCGCAATAAGCGTGCGTAAGTCAGCCCGGGGACGGAAATTTATGAGCATGGCGGGAACGCCACAGTGCAAAGATTCATTTTGCTGTGCCTGACTCTGTTGTTTTTATCGTGATTGCGGTCCTACAGCGTGTAAGTTTACACGCTGTAGGACAATTTGAGCAGGTTTAAGCGCGGCATTAACCAAAAAGTCAGCTCGTATGGCTTTTAATCGATTAGCCCGTTTTGATCATAAAAGGGCCAGGGGCCATCATAGTCTCCAATCGCACACTGATGCGTGGTCATTCCCTGCTGCGGATGCCAGCGATGCAGTAAAAATCCTGCCGGTTCCAGCATGAAGTTTGCCGGGCCATCCGGTTGCAGATCCAGCGCAACCTGATGAGACACCCCGGGGGCAATGCAGGCCAGCGTACCGGCAAAGCGGGTCTGAATCGCGCGGTGTACATGGCCACACAGCACACGTTCGACCTGCGGATGACGACTGACGATCGCCGCCAGCGCAGCAGGGGCGCGTAAACGCTGGCGATCCATATGATCGATACCGCAGACAAAGGGCGGATGATGCAGCATCACCAGCGCGGGGCTGTCCGGTGACGCGGTCAGTGCGGCATCCAGCCAGTCAAGCTGCTGTTCATCAAGCTCGCCCCACGGCTGCTGCGGCACGCTGGAATCGAGCGCCAGTAGCTGAACCCCCTTAACCTCCCGTTGCCAGTTGAGCGTCGGGCCCTGTTGCAGATAGGGATGATCGGGAAACGCCGCCCGTAGCGCCTGGCGATCGTCATGATTTCCCGCCATCAGGTAAAACGGCAACGCCAGGGTGGCCAGCGCCTGCCGCAGCGTCTGATACTCTTCTGCCGTACCAAAATCCACCAGGTCGCCGGTTATGACCACCGCATCGGGCCGGGGCGTCAGGCCATTCAGGGTTGCTATCGCCCGTAACAGGGCATTATACGTATCGACTTTTTTATACGACAGACGACCGTGCGCTTTAATATGCAAGTCGCTGATTTGAGCAATCAGCACAGGTTTAACGGACAAACGTTGACTCCTTAAAGGGTAAATTCGAGTGCGGCCTGCTCAGCCAGCGACCAGCTCACTCGCTGCCCGGCGTGCCAGGTTTCCCGTGCGTGACGTTCAACCTGAATCGGCTTGTCCAGCCCGATATCAATCATCAGGCGTTGAGACGCGCCGAGAAAGGTGCTGGCAACAATGCAGCCGTGCTGCGCATAGCGGCCTTCGTCTGCCAGCAGCACATCCTCTGGTCGACAAAAACGCACTGGATGGCCTTGATCGTCACGTGCGATGCAGTTAATCGCGCCAACGAAATCCGCCACAAAACGCGAGGCCGGACGCTGATAGATGGCCTGCGGCGTATCGATCTGCACCAGGCGCCCCTGCTCCATGACGGCGATACGATCGCCAAGCGCCATAGCTTCCTGCTGATCGTGAGTGACATACACGGCGGTGATAGCCAGCTTTTTTAACAGGCCCCCGATTTCCAGACGCAGACGCTCACGCAGTTTGGCATCCAGCGCCGCCAGCGGTTCGTCAAACAGCAGCACTTTAGGCCGTGCCGCCAGCGCTCTTGCCAGCGCCACGCGCTGTTTCTGCCCGCCGGAGAGCTTGTCGATATGACGATGTGCCAGTGACGTGAGATCGACCAGTTCCAGCATCTCATTGACCCGGGCCTCACGCTCGTGGCGCGGAATGCCCTGCACTTTTAGCCCATAGGCTACGTTCTGCGCCACGTTAAGCGTGGGAAACAGGGCGTAGTTTTGAAACACCATTCCTACGTTACGCTTCTCAATAGGCAGGTCGGTCACGTTGCGATCGTCAAACCAGACTTCACCCGGCGCGTCAGTGCTCTCCAGCCCGCTGATAATGCGCAACGTTGTCGTTTTGCCACAGCCGGACGGGCCCAGCAGAACCAGGGTTTCCCCTGCGCGTACGCTAAGATCCAGCGGGTGCAGCGCCTGATGGTGATGAAAGCGACGCGCACAGCCGCGTAGCGTGACGTTAACCGCATCAACAATCATGCTTTTTCCTCCCTTGGTTGTTGGCGAGACTGGCGTTCAAGCCAGTGATTACAGGCGTTGAGCATCAACAGCAGCGGTAGAATCATTAAAATAAAGATCAGGGTATAAGCAGAACCGACTTCCAGCCGCATCGAGGCGTAGCTGTCCGCCAGGCCCACTGGCAGGGTTTTGGTCAGTGGCGTATGCAACATCCAGGTGATATTAAATTCGCCTACCGATAACGTAATCACCATAAAGGCCCCGGCGAGAATGCCGTTGCGGCAGTTGGGAACCACCACGGTGAAAAAGCGACGCCAGAAGCCGGCCCCGAGACTGGCGGCAGCCTCCTCCAGTCGGGGCAGCTGTATCGCCTGCATCACCGCCAGTACCGGGCGGATCATAAACGGCAGCGTAAAAAGGACGTGACCAATCAGGATAAACACCCAGCTGTCACGCAGGCTGCTGAACTGGCCATACAGCAGGATAATGCCCAGTGCGGTGGCCAGGCCCGGAAGCGCCACCGGCAACATCAGGCACTCTTCAATGCGCGATGCCCAGCGAGAGGGCGATTTCAGTAAGCCCCAGGCGGCCGGTACGCCGATCGCCACGGTGACGATCAAGCAGCTGACAGCAATGAGCAACGACAGCCAAAAGGTGTCGCTGTACATCTCCCAAACCTGCGCCACCCATTTCAGCGTCAGTCCGCTGCGCAGGCCAACAAAATAGTTCTGCGTCACGCCCGCCAGCATCGACAAGATCACCGGCACAATCATGAACAGTGCAGTCAGTGTGGTGATCGCGACCTGCAGGTAAAACAGCCCACGGCGCTTCATGATGACGGCTCCTGTTTTGACTGGGTGAGTACGCGCGCCAGCATTAAGCCAGCCCAGGCGACAGCGCCCATGACCACCGATAACGCCGCCGCCGTGGCGAAGTTAGCGTAGTTGGTGAATTCGCCATAAATGGTCAGCGGCAGCACACTCAGGTCAGTTCCCAGGGTAAACGCGGTGCCAAATGCGCCCATACTGGTGGCAAAGCACAGCGCACCGCTGGAGAGCAGTGCCGGTTTAAGTCCCGGCACGATCACATCCCAGATAATGCGCCACTGGCTGGCGCCTAACGAACGGGCGGCCTCTTCCAGCGAGCGATCCAGTTTTTCACTCGCGGCCACCAACGTCACAATGGCGCGCGGCAGCGAAAAGTAGAGATAACCAATGAACAGCCCGGTGAGTGAGTAGGCCAGCGTCCAGCGCTCATCAAACAGGCGCAGGCTGATCTGCGCCAGCACGCCCTGTCGTCCTGCCAGCATCACCACTAAAAACCCCACCACCACGCCGGGAAACGCCAGAGGAAAGGTCAGCAGTGCCAGCAGAGTGCCGCGTCCGGTGAAACGTTGGCGAGCGAGGAAGCACCCTACGACGGTGGCGATGACCAACGTCAGTAGCGTTACCGTCAGCGACAGCAGCACGGTATTCACCAGGCTTTGCAGATACTGCGGCTGGGTAATTACCGTCCAGTAGCCACTGTGATGTGTGCTGCGATCCGGCGTCATGCCCATCTGTAATAATCGGGCAAAAGGTAACAGCCAGAACGCGGCAAAAAACAGTAAGGCTGGCAGCAGCATCCATGGCCAGTTTGCCCCCTGCTCGCGTTGGCGTGACCGGTGGCGCGTTGCCACCGGTAAATCGCTGCGGGCGTCAGACGCTGCCATTACCGAATCTCACTCAAGTAGCGGGCAGAGAAGGCTTTCTGTGCGTCGGCCATCTGCTGATAGTCCACGGTATGCGCGCGCGCGTAATCACTGTCTGGCAGGAAGCGCTTTTTGGCCTCGGCAGACATGGCTGAAGGCCGTACCGGGCGCAGATAGGCATTGGCCCAGATGGCCTGGCCTTTATCCGACAGCACGTAGTCCATGACTTTTTTGCCGTTAGCGGCGTGCGGGGCGTTTTTCACCAGGCTGATGACATAAGGCACCGTGACCGTCCCTTCCTGCGGGATCACGAACACCACATTGGCATGATCTTTATATTTGGCGCGATAAGCGTTGAAGTCGTAATCCAGCAGAATGGGGATCTCGCCGGAGATCACCCGAGCATAGGCCGTCTGTTTCGGCACGACAGGCTTGTTCGCCTGCAACTTTTTAAACCAGGTCAGCGCGGGAGTGAAGTCCTGCATACTGCCGCCTTTGGCCTGATTCACCGCCACGGCGGCCACGTAACCCACAAACGCACTGGCCGGATCGAGATAGCCCACCATCCCTTTGTATTCTGGCTTCAGCAGATCGTCCCAGGATGTTGGAATGGGTGCACCGCCCAGCGCATCTACGTTGACCATAAAGCCCATCGTGCCGGAATGCAGCGCAACCCATTTCCCTTCCGGATCTTTCATGCCTGCCGGCACCTGATCCCAGTTGGCCGGCTTATAGTCAGCAATCACGCCTGCCTGAGCCGCCTGGATACCAAAGCTGACGCCGTAATACACCACGTCGGCAACGGGATTATCTTTCTCGGCGACCAGTTGAGCCAGCGCCTGCCCGGAGTTCTTGTTGTCCTGCGGCACCACAATGCCGGTATCTTTTTTGATGGCCTGAAGCTCGGTCGCCCAGTCTGCCCATTCAGGTGGACAGTTGTAGCAAATAGCATTCTCAGCAGCCTGCACCAGCTGGCTGGAAAATGCACAGGCGGTGAAGAGCGCCGCCCTGGCAAGCACGGTGATTTTATTGTGTGTAGACATGATGGTTCCCTGATGTTGACGAATGAAAGACTGCAGCGATGCTCTCGCCTGAACGCAACCAGTGGTCCAGCAGGCACGAGTCATCATGAGAGGGTTGAAGAAGCATATCGATGGCACAGGCACCTAACCGATCGCTGGGCTGTACCACGCTGGCCAGCGAGGGTGAAAGCTGTTCGCCTATAGCAATGCCGTCAAACCCCATGACCGACAGCTGATGCGGGACCTGAATGCCGGCACGGGCGGCCGCGCCCAGCAGGCTGATCGCCAGGAGATCGTTACTGCAGATGACGGCGGTCAGTGGGTCCGGGCTGTTGATCAGCGGTAAAAGGGGCTCGAATCTGGATTGGGTATGGCTGGGCATATCAATTAGCGCCCTCGGGACAAATCCTGCCTGCTGCATCGCATCGCAATAGCCAAGATAGCGCTGACGGGCACGATCCGACTGCAGCATCGGTCCCGCCGCCATCACGATATGCTGATGACCCAGCGCAATAAGGTGCGCCGTGGCTTCGGCCATTGCGCGGCGGTTATCGACATAGACGCAGCGCCAGTTTTGCTGTTGCGGCACGTTATGCGCCAGAACAAAGGGCATCCGCGCCTCTGCCAGCGGGGCTAATACGGTGCTGCTGTCCGCGTCGGAGACGGTCAGCACCATGCCCGCGACGCGCTGGCGCAGCATATGTTCAATCATGGCGGCTTCACGCTCTGGCTGGTAATCGGTCGTGGCCACCAGCAGGCCATAGCCCGCCAGACGCGCCTGTTGCTCCATGGCCTGAAGCTGCAAGGCAAACACCGGGTTACTGAGCGAAGGCAGCAAAACGCCCAGCGTCGTGGAGCTTTGCGTACGTAGCTGGCGTGCAATGTGGTTAGGTCTGAAACCCAGTTGCTCCGAGGCCTCCAGCACTTTTTTCAGCGTGCCGGGCTTAAGCAGATGGGGATCGGAAAAGGCACGCGCCGCGGTTGCTCGCGAAACGCCGGCCAGAACCGCCACGCTGATTAAATCACTCATTTCACCCCCGGTTAATCGATAATGAGATCGATCTCATTGGCGCTTAACCTAACGGGGTTGTGTGACATCAACATCACGGGAAGATGACATTGCGGTGACAGCGGTTCACCACGTCGTCAATGCGCTGGCAGCACGACGAATGCCTTTTTCTGACTACTGATACAGGGCGGTTGGGGTTGGCAAGCACCCGATAAGCCCCGAAGGGGCAATGCGCCAATCCCGGCTACCATAACGCCATTTCATTCTTCCCTGGCTGTGGTTAAGATACGAAGACCGTAGCGCTGTTGATGAAAAAACAGAACATTTCCGCTGCTTACCTGTCCAAATCAGGGATTCATTACAGGATTAAGGCATGTTGAACCGGTTTAAAAAGACGCTGCTTGCTGCGCTACTCCCTGCACTGACGTTATCCGGCCCGTTGACCGCCCGTGCGGATATCAGTGATTCGCTGCCGGATATGGGGACCACGGCAGGATCGACTCTGTCGATTAATCAGGAGCTCCAGATGGGCGACTTCTACGTCCGCCAGCTCCGCGCCAGTGCCCCGCTGATTAACGATCCTTTGCTGAATCAGTACATCAACCAACTTGGGCAGCGGCTGGTTTCGCATGCGGACGCCGTTAAAACGCCCTTCCACTTTTTCCTGATTCAGAACGATGAGCTCAACGCCTTCGCCTTCTTTGGTGGCAACGTGGTGTTGCATGCGGCCCTGTTCCGTTTTACGGATAACGAAAGCCAGCTGGCCTCAGTCATGGCCCATGAAATCTCCCACGTCACGCAGCGCCATCTGGCGCGGGCAATGGAAGATCAAAAACGTAATGCCCCGCTCACCTGGGTGGGCGCGCTGGGTTCAATTTTACTGGCGATGGCCAGCCCACAAATGGGCATGGCCGCATTGACCGGTACGCTGGCCGGCACCCAACAGGGGATTATCAGCTTTACCCAAAATAATGAACAGGAAGCCGATCGCATCGGTATTCAGGTGTTACAGCGCGCCGGTTTTGACCCGCAAGCCATGCCTAACTTCCTGCAAAAACTGGCCGATCAGAGCCGCTTTTCTTCGAAGCCTCCGGAAATCCTGTTAACCCATCCCCTGCCTGACAGCCGTCTTGCCGATGCGCGCAACCGTGCAAACCAGATGCGTCCGGTGGTGGTGCAGTCGTCTCAAGACTTTTATCTGGCCAAAGTGCGGTCATTAGGCATGTATTCGACTGGCCGTAACCAGTTAACGGACGAACTGCTTACGCAATATGCTAACGGTAATTCCCGCGAACAGCTGGCCTCGCAGTACGGTAAAGCCGTGCAGTTCCTGCAGGCTAAAAGCTTTGGTGAGGCGAAAAGGATCGTGGCACCGTTACTGGCGAAACAACCTGAAAATGTCTGGCTGCTGGACCTGATGACTGACATTGACATCGGCCTGAATCAACCGCAGCAGGCGATAGCGATGCTGACCGCGACCCAGGCCTCAAAAACCAGCCCGGTCGTCCAGTTGAACCTCGCTAATGCCTATGTGGAAGCGAAACAGCCGGCGAACGCCAGCCGCATTCTCAACCGCTATACCTGGACTCATAAAGACGATACCAACGGATGGGATCTGCTGGCCCAGGCTTCCGCGCAGCAGGGGCTGACAGATGAGGAGCTCTTTGCCCGCGCCGAAAGTCTGGCGCTGAGCGGCCAGCTGGATCAGGCCATTAGCGCCCTAAGCCGGGCCAGTTCACTGGTGCCGCTCGGCAGCCTGAAACAGGCCCGTTACGATGCCCGCATCGACCAGCTACGCCAGCTCCAGCAACGCTTTAAGCAGTATCAACGAGGATAAACAGTATGGTGACCTTTTATCATAATCCGCGCTGCAGCAAGAGCCGGGAAACCCTGGCGCTGCTAGCAGAGCGCGGCATCGCCCCGGAGATCGTGCACTATCTGGACACGCCGCCGGATCGCCAGACGTTACAGATCCTGCTGCAAAAGCTGGGTATGCAAAGTGCCCGTGAGTTAATGCGTCGTAAGGATCCGCTTTATGCGGCGCTGGGGCTGGATCGGCCTGACATCGGGGAAAGCGCGTTGCTGGACGCGCTGCTGGAAAATCCCAAACTGATTGAGCGACCGATTGTGATCAACGGCGATCGCGCCCGCCTGGGACGTCCGCCAGAAGCGGTACTGGAAATCCTTTAGAGGCCAAGGGTTTCTTTTACGAAGGGAATCGTCAGCTTACGCTGGGCGCTAATGGATGCGCTGTCGAGACGATCCAACGTATCAAACAGCGTGCGCATTTCTCGGTCAAGGCGCTTTAGCAAAAAGCGCCCGACGTCTTCAGGCAGTTCAAATCCCCGCAGTCCGGCGCGCAGCTGTAAAGCCTGCAGTTTATCCTCATCGGAGAGCGGCTGTAGACGATAAATCTGCCCCCAGTCGAGGCGCGATGCCAGATCGGGCAGATGCAGATTGAGCTGACGCGGAGGACGATCGCCGGTAATAAACAACCGGGTATTTCCGGTTTCCAGAATACGGTTATAAAGATCGAAAATCGCCATTTCCCAGGCCTCTTCTCCCGCAATGCACTGAATATTATCGATGCAAACCAGCGGCAGTTGCTCCATGCCTTCCAGCACGTCCGGGACAAACCAGGTGCGTTTATCGAGCGGCACATAGCCCACGGCTTCGCCGCGTGCAGACATTTCAGCGCAGGCGGCATGCAGCAGATGGCTGCGACCGCCCCCTTCACGAGACCAGAAATAAAGATAGCTGCCATGTTGCTGGCTAAGCGCACCCTTAATCGCGGCAATAAGCGAGGGGTTTTCACCCGGCCAGAAGCTGGCGAAGGTTTCGTCGTCAGGTAAATAGAGTGGCAATGACAATTGTGCCGGCGTGTTCAGAAGCACCTCAGCAAGAGAACAAGCAAAAATCGGGGCAAGTCTATCATAGTTTTCGGCCAGAGATGAATCGGGCATCCCTGCCCGACTTTTGACCGCTGACGGTGGGATTACGGCTCGCGGTTGTCTTCCGCATCCAGAATCACTTCTTCTGGACGCAGGAGGGAAATGACGCGAAAAATTAAAGCCAGCGCAACGCCGACCAGCGTGGCCAGCGCCATGCCTTTCAGCTCGGCAGCCCCGATATGCACTTTCGCCCCGCTGACGCCAATAATCAGGATAACGGAGGTCAGAATCAGGTTTTGCGCTTTGTTGTAATCCACTTTGGACTCAATCAGGACACGGATACCTGACGCGCCGATAACGCCATACAGCAGCAGGGATACGCCGCCCATCACCGGCACCGGAATCGCCTGAATAGCGGCCGCCAGTTTGCCGACGCAGGAGAGTAAAATCGCGAAAATGGCCGCGCCGCCAATCACCCAGGTACTGTAAACGCGGGTAATCGCCATGACGCCAATGTTTTCGCCGTATGTCGTGTTCGGGGTTGATCCAAAGAACCCGGAAATGACCGTCGATAAGCCATTGGCGAACATGGAACGATGCAGTCCGGGATCGCGCACCAGATCTCTTTTAACGATATTCGCCGTCACGACCAGATGGCCCACATGCTCGGCAATCACCACCAGAGCGGCGGGCAGAATGGTCAACATGGCAATCCATTCAAAGCGCGGCGTATAAAACGTCGGCAAGGCAAACCAGTGCGCCTGTTCAACACCGCTCCAGTCCACGATGCCCATGAAGGCGGAAAGCGCGTAACCGGCCAGCACACCGATCAGGATAGGAATGATCGCCATAAATCCACGGAACAAAACCGATCCAAAAACGGTAACCGCCAGGGTCACCAGCGAAATCAACACGGTTGTGCCGTTTGGCGACTGGCCTTCGGCTGGAAGCAGCCCCGCCATATTCGCGGCCACGCCAGCCAGTTCCAGACCAATGACGGCGACGATGGCCCCCATTGCTGCTGGCGGAAACATCACGTCCAGCCAGCCTGTTCCGGCTTTTTTAACGATCAGCGCGACAAGGCAGAACAACACGCCACACAGAATAAAACCGCCCAGCGCCACTTCATAACCCAGCGGCAGCAGGAGCAACACGGGTGAAATAAAGGCAAAGCTGGAACCCAGATAGGCGGGGATTTTTCCCTTACAAATAAACAGGTACAGCAGCGTGCCGATACCGTTAAACAGCAATACCGTCGCCGGATTGATGTGGAACAGAATTGGCACTAACACGGTGGCGCCAAACATGGCGAACAGATGCTGCAGGCTGAGCGGAATCGTTTGCAGTAATGGCGGCCGTTCGCTAACGCCGATAGCGCGACGAGTCATTAAAAGTCCCCTTGAGTGAGTGGTCTGTTTTCAGGCAAAAAAAAGCCGACTCTCTGGTCGGCTGGTTCATTTCTTTATGTGTTACAACAGAAAAAAGCGGCTCGGCCTGCTTCTGCAGGCTGAAAACAGCGTGATGCATGGCGCCGCGGATTTTCGTCATTACTTGGTGCCGAAGATTTTATCACCGGCATCACCCAGGCCTGGGATGATATAACCCTTGTCGTTAAGCCCCTGATCCACAGAAGCGGTGTAAAGCTCCACATCCGGATGCGCTTTTTCCAGCGCGGCAATCCCTTCAGGTGCCGCAACCAGCACCAGCACTTTGATACTGCTGCAGCCCGCTTTCTTTAACAGGTCTATCGTGGCAATCATTGAGCCGCCCGTGGCCAGCATGGGGTCAACCACCAGTGCCAGGCGCTCTTCGATATTCGAAACCAGTTTCTGGAAGTAAGGCACCGGCTCCAGCGTTTCTTCATCACGGTAGACGCCAACAACGCTGATGCGCGCGCTGGGTACGTGCTCCAGTACGCCTTCCATCATGCCCAGACCGGCACGCAGAATAGGCACGACGGTGATTTTTTTACCTTTGATTTGATCAACCTGAACCGGGCCATTCCAGCCCTCAATGGTGACCTTTTCGGTTTCCAGATCGGCGGTCGCTTCATACGTCAGCAGACTGCCGACTTCAGAGGCCAGCTCGCGGAAACGCTTTGTACTGATATCATGCTCACGCATCAGTCCCAGTTTATGTTTGACCAGCGGGTGTTTGACTTCCACGATCTTCATTGTTGTTCTCCCGGAGTGAGTTGAGCTAAAAAAAAATCGCGGGATTATACCGCCTTTTCGCCGCAGTGCCACATGTGCTTGCGCAATCAGAGGCATTTTGTCATGGCAAAGTAAGGATTGATGAAAATCGCCGGGGACGCAATCTGAGACTCGCAAACGTTTGCCTGCGCTGGTAGAATTGCCGCGCTTTATATTAAACCACCAACCGCAACTCGCGTGGGGACCTCGCAGTGACCGACAAGACCTCTCTCAGTTACAAAGACGCCGGTGTTGATATTGATGCTGGTAACGCTCTGGTTGACCGTATTAAAGGCGTAGTGAAAAAGACGCGTCGCCCGGAAGTCATGGGTGGACTAGGCGGCTTCGGTGCGCTTTGTGCGCTGCCGCAAAAATACCGTGAACCCGTGCTGGTCTCCGGCACCGACGGCGTAGGCACCAAACTGCGTCTGGCGATGGATCTTAAGCGCCACGATGCTATCGGCATTGATCTGGTCGCGATGTGTGTCAACGATCTGGTGGTACAAGGCGCTGAACCGCTCTTCTTCCTGGATTACTACGCCACCGGCAAACTGGATGTGGATACCGCGTCGGCGGTCATCACCGGTATCGCCGAGGGTTGCCTGCAGTCAGGCTGTGCACTGGTGGGCGGCGAAACGGCCGAAATGCCGGGCATGTATCATGGCGAAGACTACGACGTGGCCGGCTTCTGCGTTGGCGTCGTTGAGAAATCAGAAATCATTGACGGCAGCAAAGTGCAGGACGGCGATGTCCTGATCGCATTAGGCTCCAGCGGCCCGCACTCCAATGGTTATTCTCTGGTGCGCAAAATTCTGGAAGTCAGCGGGACCGATCCGCAGGTTGAGCAGCTCGAAGGCAAACCGCTGGCCGATCATTTGCTGGAACCTACCCGCATTTATGTCAAAAACATTCTGAGCCTGATCGAACAGGTCGATGTGCATGCTATCGCGCATCTCACCGGCGGCGGCTTCTGGGAAAACATTCCACGCGTGCTGCCCGATAACACCCAGGCCGTGATTGACGAAAAAAGCTGGGAATGGCCGGCTGTGTTTAGCTGGATGCAGCAGGCTGGTAACGTCAGCCGTCACGAAATGTACCGTACGTTCAACTGTGGCGTGGGTATGCTGATTGCTCTGAGCCCTGCCGACGCGGATAAAGCCGTTGAACTAATGCGCGCCGCCGGTGAAAATGCCTGGAAAATCGGCGTGATTAAGGCATCAGAAGCGGAAGAGCGTGTGGTCATCACGTCATGAAAAAGCTGGTTGTGCTGATCTCCGGCAACGGAAGTAATCTTCAGTCCATCCTTGACGCCTGTGCAAACGGGCGTATTCACGGCAGCGTCGCTGCCGTGTTCAGTAATAAAGCCTCCGCCTATGGCTTAGTCCGCGCAGAGCGGGCAGGCATTCCGGCTATTGCCCTGGACGCCCGTGACTTTAGCGACCGTGAAAGTTTTGATCGCCAGCTTATGCGTGAGATCGACGCCTGTGCGCCGGATGTTGTGGTGCTGGCAGGATATATGCGCATTTTAAGCCCGGGTTTTGTGGCGCATTATCACGACCGACTGCTGAATATTCACCCGTCGCTCCTGCCCAAATATCCCGGACTGCATACTCACCGCCAGGCCCTGGAAAATGGCGATGCGGAGCATGGCACGTCAGTGCATTTCGTAACGGATGAACTGGACGGTGGTCCGGTGATTCTGCAGGCCAAGGTGCCCGTTTTTGCCGAAGACAGCGAAGCGGACATTACCGAGCGCGTACAACATCAGGAACATGCCATCTATCCGCTGGTAATTAACTGGTTTGTTGAAGGCCGCCTGGCCATGCGTGAGGGAAAGGCCTGGCTGGATGGTAAGCCGTTACCGCTTCAGGGCTACGCCCACGAGTAACAGGCAGGGAGCCAGGCTCCCTGCCCTTTTCAGCCATAGCGTCCGGTGATGTAATCTTCCGTCCGGCGCACCTTCGGCGTCGTGAAAATCTTGTCTGTTGTGTCGAACTCCACCAGCGATCCCTGATGCATAAAGGCCGTGTAATCCGACACACGTGAGGCCTGCTGCATATTATGGGTGACCAGCACCAGCGTGAAGTGCTGTTTCAGGGTGCTCATCAGTTCTTCGATCACCAGCGTTGAAATCGGGTCCAGCGCCGACGTCGGCTCATCCAGTAACAGCACGTCCGGCTCAATCGCAATGGCGCGGGCGATAACCAGCCTCTGCTGCTGCCCCGTGGAGAGCGTCAGGGCATTCTGTGCCAGCTGATCTTTCACTTCTCCCCATAACGCCGCCGCACGGAGTGCGCGTTCACAGGCCTCATTCAGTACCCGCTTGTCGCGCACGCCCTGCAAGCGCAATCCGTACACCACGTTTTCGTAGACCGACTTCGGAAAAGGATTGGGCCGCTGGAAAACCATACCGACCCGGCGACGCAGCGCAGAGACATCCTGGGCAGGCCGCATGATCGACTGCTGCTCCAGAAGAATCTCGCCGTCGATGCGGCAGTTATCGATCACGTCATTCATACGATTAAAGCAGCGCAGCAACGTTGATTTGCCGCAGCCGGACGGCCCAATCAGGGCGGTAATACGGTTTTTGGGTAGCTGCAGCGAGACATCCTGAAGCACCTGGCGCTCACCATACCAGAGCGAAAGGTGATCAACGGTTAGCGCAATATCAGTTTCGGGCATTGTAGTCATCGTCAGTTATTGAGTCATCAGGCGATAGCGTTCACGCAGACGGTGACGCAGGCCCATGGCTAGCAGGTTCAGCAACAGAATAATGAGCACCAGCAGCAGCGCCGTGGCAAACACCAGCGGCCGGTCGGCTTCGGTATTGGGGCTTTGAAAGGCTAAATCATAAATCTGAAAGCCCAGATGCATAAATTTTCTGTCGAGGTGCAGATAGGGAAACACCGCATCAACCGGTAATTCCGGTACCATTTTTACCACGCCGACCAGCATCAATGGCGCGGTTTCGCCCGCGGCGCGCGCTACCGCCAGAATCAGCCCGGTTAACATCGCCGGAACCGCCATCGGCCGCACCACGTTCCATAAGGTTTCGGCCTGCGTCGCCCCGAGCGCCAGCGATCCCTGTCTCAGGCTGTTCGGTATGCGGGATAAGCCCTCTTCCGTTGCCACGATCACCACCGGCAGGGTCAGCAGGGCCAACGTGAGCGATGCCCAGAGCAAGCCCGGCGTGCCGAAGGTGGGATTCGGCAGCGCGCTGCTGTAGAACAGCCGATCGACCGAACCGCCCACCAGCCAGACAAAGAAGCCCAGTCCGAACACACCATAGACAATGGATGGCACGCCCGCCAGGTTTACCACCGCGATGCGTACCAGTCGGGTCAAGGCATTGCGTCCGGCATATTCATGCAGCCAGACGGCTGCAATCACCCCCAACGGCATGACAACCACGGACATCAGCAGAACCATCAGAACCGTGCCGAAGATGGCGGGGAAAACGCCAAAATCGCTTTCGCCCTCGGCAGGCGAATCACTGACGAAGCGCCACAGTTGGTGGAAAAAGTGCCCTGTTTTTTCTGTCAACTTCATGGCATTGGGTTGCCAGGCCGCCACGATCTGCGACAGCGGGATACTGTGCTCGATACCGTTAACGTCACGCAGAATTAAGGCGTCACGCTGACTTTCCTCTTGCAGATTGTTCAGCCTGTCATTGAGCTGAATAAGCCGACGCTCAAGTGCAGCCTGATTGGCGTCATATTCTGACTGCGCCTGCAAATCAAACTGCTTTGCCTCACGCTGCTGTTCAGCCTGATCGTCTAGCTGATCCAGTTGCTGATTCAGCCGGGCCATATCAACACGACGGATTTCGTTGGCCTGGCGTACCAGGATCTGCACCTGTTCAAGGCGCTGCTCTAAAAGTGCATTGATGTTTTTGGCCGTCAGCGCTTCATTGTCTTCGCGCAGCCCCACAAGCCAGCCGTAAGCATTGCCGTGACTGCGGCGCTGTAACACCATGATGGCCTCCGGCTGGCTGACTGCCGGTGTATTCTTGCTGAGCGCAATACGAAAATCCGGTGCGGCCCAGTCACGGTTGCCGGTTTTAATCAAATAGCGATGCAGCGTCGCGTGCGGATCATCTGCATTGCCAGCCGGGGCCGGATACTGTGACTGCCGCTCAAGGGTTTCACCCAGCAGCCGGGTGTGACTGCCGTCAGGCTGCGTAAAGGTATAGAGCTCAACCTTATGAGGCCAAAAGGTACGCAGCCCCTGCCATCCCAGCAATCCTATCAATAAGGTAAACGCCAACAGGCACACCGTCACGGCCCCGGCCGTTAACCAGCGCCAGCGGTCGTTTTGTCGCATCACCGTCATGCCTGCTCCTTGTACTGACTAAAGCGATGACGCAGGCGCTGCCGGATAAGTTCTGCCAGGGTATTAATCATTAACGTAAATATCAGCAATAAAAACGCACTCAGGAACAAAATTCGGTAATGGGCGCTGCCCACGGCCGCTTCAGGCATCTCGATCGCGATGTTGGCGGAAAGCGTACGCAGGCCGCTGAACAAGCCGCCTTCACTTTGCGGCGTATTACCCGTCGCCATTAATAAAATCATGGTTTCGCCGACAGCCCTGCCAAAGCCAATCATCAAGGCGGCAAAAATCCCCGCCGACGCGCCCGGCAGCACAACTCGCGTCAGGGTTTGCCAGGGCGTGGCACCCAGCGCCAGCGATCCTTGTCCCAGCGAAGCGGGCACGCTAAACAGGGCATCCTCAGCCAGGGTAAAAATTAACGGTACCAGCGCAAACCCCATCGCCAGCGCCGCCACCAACAGGTTACGTTGCGCGTAATGCGGTAGCCAGTCGCCGGCATCGGGTACGATCAGGGTCGGCAACCCTAACGTCAGCAGAGTGACACTCAGCAGCACAGGCAGAAGCAACAACACCTCACGTCCTGGCTGGCGCCAGCGCTCAGGCAGGCGACGGCTCACTACGCCACAGCCGAGCAGGCTGCCGGCAAGCGTCATGGGCAGCAGCAGCAAGCCCACTAACGCCTGACCTACGTGCGGCGCTAACCATAATCCGGCGATCAGTCCGATCACCACGCTGGGCAGCGCCCCCATCATCTCAATGGCGGGCTTAACCCAACGACGCAGGCCCGGTGCCATAAACCACGCGGTATACATCGCGGCGGCCAGCGCCAGCGGCGTGGCAAACAGCAGGGCCATACTGGCCGCTTTCAGCGTGCCCACGACCATTGGGATCAGGCTGAATTTCGCCTGGTAGCTGTCTCCGGCATTGGTGGATTGCCAGACCCAGTCGGCCTTAGGATAGTTTTCATACCAGATTTTTTGCCAGAAATTACGCCAGGTCACATCCGGCCAGGGATTCGTCAGCTTCAGCGTTTCCCAGCCTGACTGCCGCTCCAGCAGCAGGCTGTCACCACGGGGGGAGAATTGGGCCTGAAGAATACCAGCGGCCAGCTGCCGTTGCAGGATAGGCCCGTTCTGTTTGCTGGCAAACACCTTCAGCATGCCGGTCTGATCAACCGTGGCAAACACCCGTCGCTGTGGCTCACCGATCATCGTGGCCTGTCCGGCGCTGTGCTCAAAGGTCCGGATGCGGTGTAAGCGCAGGCCGTGTTGACCCGCTATGGAGAACCACTGAGAAATGCCGCTGTCATCCTGGATCAGCAGGCTTTGCCCGCCAGCCAGTAACAGCAACTGCCGGGGCGGCTGAGCCAGCGTCTGCGTTTCGCGCAGCCAGGCTCGCCCGTCATCAATTTGCCAGACCTGCAGCAGGTTACCTTCGGTGGTATACAGCAGGTCGCCTTTGGGTGACAGTAACAGATGCTGAGGTTGCTGGGCCGGCAGCGTAATCAGCGACGCCTGCTGGTTGGTGCCCAGCGTCAGTAGGTTTACTCCGGACTCACCGGAGGCGGCGATGCGCCACTGGTCAGGGCTAATCGTGGCCAGCGCCATCTTTTTTATTTCGCCATGTGGCAGGCGAAACACCTTATCGCCCAATGGGAAATGCCATTCGCCTTCGCCCTGGCTTATCACCGGTTGCAGCAGGGTTAAACTGCCCTGGGCATTAAGCAGCAACGTCTTGTCGTCTGCGCTGGTCACGATTTGCTCCGGCACGGGCGAAAGTCCTAATGCCGGGGCTGCCGGTTGTCCGTTTAGCGGAATAAAGCGCGCCTTTCCATCGCGGCTGATGCGCCAGCCTACGTCGCCCAGATTGCCGATCGCCAGAGCCGGTGCCGAATCCCACAGACGTTGGCTGCTGACGCTTTGTACGCCCGGCGCGCTGAATAACGGCAGGACCACCCAAAGCAACCAAAAGAACAACAGCATCATCAGTAGCAGAATGGCCGCTCCGCAACACGTGACGAGGCGCCGCGTGAAACGGTCAATAGCACGACGTCGGCGATCGCTAAACTGCACAGGAATATGGTTTACGCTCATGCGGCCCTGGTTATGCGGCGGAAATGAGTCGCTATGTTGCCCGTAGCTGGTTGATAAGACAACTTTTGCTGTTGGACAACCCTGCCATACTCTCGCCATAATGCTGTTGGATACTGTATCGTCGTCAGTCCTGCAACCGTCATACGGAGTGAGAATGGGTCAGGTAAAGCTTTATATCGAAAAAGAAATGAGCTGGTTGTGCTTCAACGAACGTGTTTTGCAGGAAGCGGCAGATAAAGGTAATCCGCTGATTGAACGTATGCGTTTTTTAGGTATTTACTCGAACAACCTCGACGAATTTTACAAGGTACGTTTTGCCGATCTGAAACGCCGTATCCTGATTGGCGAAGAGCAAGGCTCCGCCAGCACGCCACGCCATTTGTTAAAAAAGATTCAACAGCGCGTCCTGAAGTCAGATCAGGAATTTGACGCCCTGTATAACGACCTGCTGCTGGAGATGGCGCGTAATCAAATATTCCTGATAAACGAACGTCAGCTGTCACCTAACCAGCAAAGCTGGCTGCGCCACTACTTTAAGCATGAGCTGCGTCAGCACATCACGCCGATTTTGATTACTCATGAAACCGATTTAACCGAGTTTCTGAAAGACGATTACACCTACCTGGCGGTTGAAATTATTCGCGGTCAGGATATTCAGTACGCCCTGCTGGAAATTCCATCGGATAAAGTGCCACGCTTCATCAATCTGCCAGCCGAACCTCCCCGTCGCCGTAAACCTATGATCCTGCTTGATAACATCCTGCGGTATTGTCTGGATGATATTTTTAAAGGTTTCTATGACTACGACACGCTCAACGCCTATTCGATGAAAATGACGCGTGATGCGGAGTACGACCTGGTGACAGAAATGGAATCCAGCCTGCTGGAACTGATGTCATCCAGCCTGAAACAGCGTCTGACCGCTGAACCAGTGCGTTTTGTTTATCAGCGCGACATGCCGGATTCGATGGTGGCGCTGCTGTGCGACAAGCTGTCGATTTCAAATTACGACTCCGTGTTGGCGGGGGGGCGCTACCACAACTTTAAAGATTTTATCGGCTTCCCTAACGTCGGGAAGAACAACCTGATTAACCGGCCGATGCCGCAAATCCGCCATATTGGCTTTGACGGTTTCCGCAACGGTTTCGATGCCATTCGTAATCGCGACGTGCTGCTTTACTATCCGTACCACACCTTCGAGCATGTTCTCGAACTGTTACGTCAGGCGTCATTCGACCCGAGCGTGCTGGCGATCAAAATCAATATTTACCGCGTCGCCAAGCATTCGCGCATTATGGATGCGATGATTCATGCCGCCTATAACGGGAAAAAGGTGACCGTTGTAGTCGAGCTGCAGGCCCGTTTCGACGAAGAAGCCAATATTTACTGGGCAAAACGCCTGACGGAAGCCGGTGTACACGTTATTTTCTCCGCGCCCGGGCTGAAGATTCACGCCAAGCTGTTTTTGATTTCCCGCCGGGAAGGCGAGGAGATCGTGCGCTACGCCCACATTGGTACGGGTAACTTCAATGAAAAAACGGCACGCCTTTACACGGACTATTCCCTGTTAACTGCCGATGCGCGTATCACCAATGAAGTGCGTCGGGTCTTCAACTTTATTGAAAATCCCTATCGCCCGGTGACCTTTGACCATTTAATGGTTTCTCCGCAAAACTCGCGTCGCATGTTGTATGATTTGATCGATAACGAAATCGCCAACGCGCAGCAAAAACGCCCTAGTGGGATTACGCTGAAAATTAACAACCTGGTGGACAAAGGGCTGGTAGACAGGCTTTATACCGCATCCAGCGTTGGCGTAAATGTTAATTTACTGGTGCGCGGAATGTGCTCATTGATTCCAGACTTGCCCGGGATCAGTGAAAACATTCGTGTGATCAGTATTGTTGACCGCTTCCTGGAACACGACCGCGTATACATTTTTGAAAACGGTGGTGATAAGAAAGTGTTTCTCTCGTCCGCGGACTGGATGACGCGTAACATTGATTATCGCATCGAAGTGGCCGTGGCGATCCTTGATCCACAGATAAAGCAGCGCATCCTGGACATTATTGCTATTCAGCTTAGCGACACCGTTAAAGCACGTGTTGTGGATAAAGAGCTGACTAACCAGTACGTTCAGCGCGGTAATCGTCGTAAAGTACGGTCGCAGATGGCCATTTACGATTACATTAAGAAGCTGGAACAACCTGAATAACGCCTATGCCTATCTCCCAAAAAAGTACGCCGAAACCTCAAGAGTTTGCGGCAATTGACCTTGGCTCCAACAGTTTCCACATGGTAATTGCCCGCGTGGTGGATGGCGCTTTGCAGGTTCTGGGGCGTCTGAAGCAACGGGTACATCTGGCCGATGGGCTGGATGCCAAAAATTACCTGAGCGAAGAGGCGATGGAACGCGGGCTGAACTGCCTGGCGCTGTTTGCTGAACGTCTGCAGGGCTTTAACGCCAGCAACGTGACGATCGTGGGCACACATACGTTACGGCAGGCGGTGAATGCCGAAACCTTTTTGCAGCGCGCGGCCGACGTTATTCCTTACCCGATTGAGGTGATTTCCGGTCACGAAGAAGCGCGCCTGATTTTTATGGGCGTTGAACATACGCAGCCGGAAAAAGGCCGCAAGCTGGTCATCGACATCGGCGGCGGTTCAACGGAATTAGTGATCGGTGAAGATTTTGAGCCGCAGCTGGTAGAAAGCCGCCGCATGGGCTGCGTGAGTTTTGCCCAGCTTTATTTTCCCGGCGGTGAAATCAGCGTTGAGAACTTTCGTCGCGCCCGTCTGGCCGCCACGCAGAAGCTGGAAACGCTGGCCTGGCAGTACCGTCTGCACGGCTGGCAATATGCGCTGGGCGCGTCTGGCACCATCAAAGCCGCCTGTGAGGTGCTGCTGGCAATGGGTGAGAAAGAGAAGCTGATTACCCCTGAGCGCCTGACGAAACTGTATGACGAAGTCATTAAGCACAAGTCCTTTGCTGCGCTGAGCCTGCCGGGCCTGTCTGAGGAGCGTAAAAGCGTGTTCGTTCCGGGCCTGGCCATTCTCTGCGGCGTCTTTGACGCGCTGGCTATCCGTGAACTGACGCTGAGTGATGGCGCACTTCGTGAAGGTGTGCTGTACGAAATGGAAGGCCGTTTCCGCCATCGGGATATTCGCAGCCGTACGGCTCAGAGCCTGGCGAATCACTACGCCATCGACAGCGATCAGGCTCGACGCGTACTGGAGACGACGGAACAGCTCTATCTGCAGTGGCGCGATCAAAATCCCAAACTGGCGAATCCGCAGCTGGCTGCGCTACTGAAATGGGCAGCCATGTTGCATGAGGTGGGGCTGACCATCAATCACAGTGGTTTACAGCGCCATTCAGCCTATATCCTGCAGAACACCAACCTGCCAGGCTTCAATCAGGATCAGCAAATGCTGCTGGCGGCGCTGGTCAGATTTCACCGTAAAGCGGTGAAGGTAGATGAGCTGCCGCGCGTGACGCTGTTTAAGAAGAAGCAGTTTTTGCCCCTTATCTTTCTGCTTCGTCTGGGAACCTTGCTGAATAACCAGCGCCAGGCCACGACTCGCCCGGACGCGTTAAAACTCACCTGCGATGACGGCCACTGGACGCTCACTTTTCCGGCAGGCTATTTCAGTCAGAATAACCTGGTGCAACTCGACCTGGAGCGTGAGCAAACCTACTGGGATGAAGTAACCGGCTGGAAACTGATTCTCGCAGAAGCCTGATCGTGCGGGCACTGACTGCCCGCATCACCGAACCGATGACGATGACATTACGAACTGAACATTATTTTGCCGATACCTACGGCTTAACGCCCACCCATTCTGAAGTGGTTGACGCCTTGCCTAAGCTGACGCCCGGCAAAGCGCTTGACCTGGGATGCGGAAGCGGGCGCAACACGCTGTTTCTGAATCAACATGGGTTCGAAGTGACTGCCTGGGACCATAATCCGGCAAGCCTGGCACGCCTGAATCAGATTATTACCGCCGAAGGGCTGACCGGCATTCATACGGCGCAGCAGGATTTAAACCAGGTGCGTTTCAACGGCGCGTACCAGCTGGCGATCTCTACGGTGGTGATGATGTTTTTACAGCCGGAAACTATCCCCCAGCTGATTGCCGATATGCAGGCCTGCACCGTGAAAAATGGCTTCAACCTGATTGTTGCCGCCATGAATACCGAGGATGCACCCTGTCCGTCTGACTTCCCTTTTGCCTTTAAATCCGGCGAGTTAAGTCATTACTATCGCAACTGGCACATTGTGAAGTACAACGAAAACTGGGGTCAGTTACACCGCAAAGATGAAAATGGCAACCGGATAAACTGCCGGTTTGCGACGCTCCTGGCGCAGAAAGCCAGTTATTAACATTGTTGTATTTTTTTTAAACAGCGGTTGATTTCAGCGGGCGACTGTGACTAAATATTTCTGTCGCCCGCCTTGGGTTTTTACAGGAATTACACTGCGTGAACAGCGCCCTTTCTCCACGAAGACGTAAAAAAAGCGTCAGCATGACGCGGATTGTTTTACTCATCAGTTTTATCATTCTGCTTAGTCGCCTCATCTTTATCCTGCCCGCGGCTTTCGAGCATCATCAGCAAAAACAAACCGACTCGCCTCCGGCGATCACCACGCTTTCTGACAGCCGTTAATCATAAGATGTCATAACCTGATTAATCGACGCGCGATCCCCTGCATCAGCGCCATTTTTTACATCCCTTTTTCGGTCAAAACGCTACACTTCGTGCAAGTGCTTTCAGACTATAGGGATGCAATGTGTCTGCCTCACACACTCAACGTTTAAGTGAAATTCGTCATCGTATTCTGACGCTGCTGCTCAATGAGCACGATCTGGTGGATGAATTGCTGGATAAAGCCAGCCATCTCACCGCTGAGCAGCAACGTGAAAATGCGATAAATCGTGAAATTCTGCAGCAAGACATCAGCCAGCTTCATGCCGCTGACCTTGCCGATATTCTTGAAGCCTTGCCCGAAGAAGCGCGTCTGGCACTCTGGAGCATGGTACCGGGTGAGAAACGCGGTCATGTGCTGGTTGAAGCCTCTGAAACCGTCTGGGACAGCCTGACCGAAGAGATGAGCGATCGCGCCATCCTGCAGGCCATGGAACCCCTGGACATTGACGATCAGGCCTGGCTGGTACGTTACCTGCCACGCGACCTCACCGGACGCCTGCTGACCTCGCTTGAGCCTAACCTGCGCGCCCGCATCCTGAGCGTGATGCAGTTCGACCGGGATCGCGTGGGCCGGATTATGGACTTCAATATCCTCACGGTGCGCGAGGATGTGACCTTAGCCACAGTGCAGCGCTTTTTGCGGAAAGGCAAAAGCATGCCGGACGGTACAGACAAAATCTTTATCACCAATGAAAACAACCAACTGCTGGGCGAACTGCTGTTAACCGCTATTCTGCTGAACAAACCCAAGACCATGGTGAGCGACGTGATGAATTCGCATCCCACCACGTTTCAGCTTGATGATAAAGCTGAAGATGCAGCCAGTGCCTTTGAACGTTACAACCTGATCTCAGCGGCGGTCACTGACGCGCAGGGTAAACTCATCGGCCGCATCACCATTGAAGATGTTGTTGATCTGGTTAACAAAGAGAACGAAAGCAATATCCGAAAAATGGGCGGAATCAGCCAGGAAGAAGATGTTTTCGCACCGGTGCGCAAATCCGTGCGCAACCGCTGGGCATGGCTGGCAATCAATTTGTGTACGGCATTTATTGCCTCACGCGTCATTGGTCTGTTTGAAGGCACTATCTCGCAGATTGTCGCCCTTGCTACGCTCATGCCGATTATTGCCGGGATAGGTGGGAACACCGGTAATCAGACCATCACCATGATTGTTCGCGCCCTGGCCCTGCATCAGGTTGAGCCGGGCAACTTTTCGTTCCTGTTTATGCGTGAACTCGGCGTCGCTTTGATTAACGGCCTGTTCTGGGGCGCCATTATGGGCGGAGTGACCTGGCTCATGTACGATAACATGGCGCTGGGCGGCGTCATGATGCTGGCGATGGTGCTGAATCTCCTGCTGGCTGCGGTTATGGGTGTCATGGTGCCGCTGGTCATGACGAAAATGAAACGCGATCCCGCCGTGGGCTCAAGCGTCTTGATTACCGCCATCACCGATACTGGTGGTTTCTTTATTTTTCTGGGCCTGGCGACAATCTTTCTGATACCGCACTGATCACGAATGTTGATAACCGTAGCGCTGCAGGGATCCCATCACGTTAAGCCGACGCGTCACCTGTGCCAGCTCGCAGGTGACCGCAGGCAGTTGGTAGTGATTACGCTGCGCCAGCCACTCCAGCACATCGGCTAAATGCCAGATGGCCGTTTTGCCATCGTGAACCGGTAGCGGGAACTGTTTGCTGTGCGTGACCATCAGTTTACGCATGTTCTGACGGGATACGCCGATAAGATCGGCGACATCGGTTAAGCCGACAAAGTCAGGTGCGGCTTCAACCATGACTGCGCCCGGAATGGCAGACTGCACATCCTCTATCGCACTGCCGAGTGCGTGACTCGCCGAGTCGGCGTGGCGCGTAAACTCCAGTGCCAGCTTGCCTGCCATACCGGCACCGACCAGCGCGTCGTCGCATCCTGCCTCCGCCAGCTTTTCCAGTAATGCGTCGATGGATTTGGCTGATTCAGGCAGTTCAAACCGCAGGGTGAAATGATAGTCCGTCATAATCCTTCCCTCTTTTTCCACTCACGGGTGGCGATACAGTTGTCTACCACGCGCCGCAGCGCTTTGGCATGGTTTTGCGCGCTTTTCGGGGTGCGCCAGATACAGGTCAGACAGTATTCACCACAGCGGCACGCCGACAGATTTGCCGGGCAGTACATTTTGCCCCATGCGTGATGGCCCTTAGCAACCACCAGCCACCCATGGAACTCTGCGTAACATAATGCGGCTTCAATCTCTTTGCTGGGATGTCGCTTTCTGTCCACCATGGTGCATATCATTCCTTGTTTTTGATGGGTTGTCAACTGACAACTTATTTATGCTTAATGCGGTAGATGAGCAGCATGGGGGTTGTCGGGCAGCAGGTAAAACAGGTTGCGGCTAAAATGGAAAAGGTTACGCAAAAAAGTGTCAGTCTGGCGTGATGGACTAAAATCAATGCTCACAACGGAGGAAGTATGTTTAAAACTGATGACCTGGTACAATCGAAAACGGGCGGACCCAAAATGGTGGTGCTACGTGCCGAAGGGGGAACGCTGTGGTGCGCTCGCGTGGACGATGCCACTCAAAAAGAAATCGAAGTTAACGCAGACAGCGTAAATCTCTACCATGAAGATGGCGATTTTGGCGTCTGTTAAAACGGGTGATGTGACTCAGGCAGACCGTAACGGTTAAGACAACCCGAAGTGGGGTTACGCGGCAACCCAACCGTCGGGTAACCTGTTTCGCCTGCCGCGTCATCCACCAAACAGCTGTCAGATTTTATTTTCCTGCAGATTATTTTTTCCTAAACCGCCAATAAAAGGCAGTCTCAGCCGAAACGGCGCAAAGCCTATCCCCGCGCTCAGTCCCAAAAGATTCACTTCAACCCCTTCTTCCGCCCCCAGCGTAATGCCCGCGACGCCAAGTATTGATACCTGAACCCCACGACCTGAGGGCGGCAAGCCCACGGGGCGCCATAATGGCCGGTAGTCTTTTCCCAGGGCGTTGGCAGGCAGATCAAGCTTGAGATCCGGCACATTGCGACCAATGTGCGCCATAAAGGTATTACTGTTCGGCCCGGGCCAGGCGCGATAGGTGGTGGGCCAGGGGTAGGATTTTATGGCGGCTTCAATCTGCGGGATCAGTTTTTGCGCATCCGGGCCACGATGCTCAACCAACAGCCGCGGTTTTGCCCCGTACCAGTAGCCGTCAGGCAACGATGAATTACGTCTTACCTTATCGCCGCTCCCCCAGCTAATGACTTCGTAACGTGTATAGCGGCTTTCACCTGCACGTTTAAAGATAATCCACGGGTGCACCGCGATAGCGCCTTTCCAGCCGTATGTCGGTGCGGCATAGACCTGAACGATGGCCTGACTGGCGTTGGCCTGTGGATCGGGTGCGACACCAGCCGAATCCCTTCGGGCCGTTGCCCAGCCACCCTGGCCGGTAGCGTTGTTGCCATGAGTGGCTTGCGCCAGGCTGGCCGCAAGCGACAGCAAAATCACGGTGAGAAAACAGAGACTGAAGATTTTCAGAGGCAGCATCGCGGTTCCTGCAGGTAAAAGATAAGGGATGATTTTGCAATGAAATAGAAGGTTTGTATTCACTAACTATGCTGCGATGTCATCGCAATATTTGCTCAAGCTGGTGAGTGGCTGCAGACGCAACGCCCGCCATCACGCAACGTCAAGGGGCCGTGATGGCTGTCACCACCAGTATGCTAAGAGGCGGGCTATACGCAGAATCAGCCAGCCTGAAACCCGCCTCGACTCAGGCTCAGGAAGCAAGCAGGGATACTCGCCGCGCGCATTCAGCGCGCGACCGGTCTGGGCTGCCCTCTGCTTTGCGGTCAGTACAGAAGGCGTCAGAGCCAATCCCGAAGGCACGCGAAGCCTGCACTTCACCCATGCTCGAAGCAGATAACAGATCCCAGATGCATTTCATGCCTGGCTATTTCAACAACAGCATAGGTTATCTTGAACCCGCCGTCTGAAAACTAGCCTGTTATCGCCTTTTCCGCTACACGTTGCAACCACGCTTCATAGCGCTGCTGCGCCTCCGGCGCGACAGGTTGGCTGCGTGAGTTTATCTCACCTTCGATGCCAAATATTTTCCACATCAGCGGCGCGAGTCCTGCAATCACGCTGCTTTGACTGCTCTCCATTCTCAGCAATTCCAGGCTGGATGTTTGGTAGCCCGGCAGTGCCTCCGAGTGATAATCGAAAGCTTTGCCCAACCCGGAAAGATAAATGATTTTAGCGGCAGTCAGAGATGGCCAGTGACGGAGAATATTCAGCGGCCAGTCCAACATGGCGCGCTCATTCCAGACCTCCGAATACGGAACCTGTTGGTTAGCCAGCAACGTCAGCATTAACGATTGCCCCAGCCCGGTCAGATAGACAGGCAACGCGTCAGCCGGAGGACGTTGATAAAAGGCATCCAGTGGTTGTTCACGCTTCAGGCCGGCCTGCATCAGTAATTTTTGCTCCAACGCCTGCATCACGTTGCCTAACCCGGCATCCGTTACCTCTTCAGTTTCAGTCGACTGTTTACTGCGCGTGTTACAGTTCCACAGCGACAACGCAATCTGCCAACGACGCTGTTCGCCCTCGCCAGTGCAGCCAATTTCCCCCGTCACCACATACTTCATGTCAGGCGGCAGGATCTCATAAATATCCTCACCCACCATCGGTTGGCCAGTGAGAACAGGACCGTGGCCCTCCGCCATCAGAAAATAGGTGCACGCCGCATAATCACTCCAGTAATGTACGGCTTCAGCGAGATAGAGCGGAATCGCGCGCGACAGTCGGCCAAGCTCATCTTCGCGCTGTATGCCCTGGGCTGCGGTGCCATCCGGTATTTTTGATAACGCAAAGAAACCGATCTTCGCTGTCTCTTCAGGTTTTTGGTTAAACAGCCAGTCGGCTTTACATAAGCCGTAATGCCAAATGGGCTGCGTAACGGATAACGTTGTGATTTTCACATCATCAGGCGCCACCTGCTGAACGGGTTCCGTTTGGCGGCGTTTCTCTTCAAACTCTTGTCTGTAATAATCAAGATGCTGCTTGATCGGGGCAAAATTGAGTGCATACAGCTGGTTAAGAAGCGTGAGCCCCTGATCCGTCTGCCCCAACTCAAGATAAGCCTGCAATAAATTTATACCGGCCATAGGATCGTGCTTTTGAACATCGTAATGGGGCGCAACCAGCGAAATCAGAAGCGGAATCTCGCCATTTTTCCCCAGGTCGCCAGAGATCATATACAGCGCCTCAGCATCGTACCGTCCACCCGACAGCACCTCTTCATAAAGTCCACGAGCCTTGTCGGTTTCGTTATGCTCCAGATAAAAACGGGCCATCCAGAGCTGTGCTCGCCAGCTTCCCGGCATCGCGGCAACGCTGCGCAATCCCTCAATGTAAGCGTCCTCGCCTCCGCGCTCGCGCTGAATGCTCACCCACCAGAGTAAGCCGTTATCCAGGTTCGGATCGGTTTGAATAGCCTGCCAGAGCGTGTCATCTGCCCGTTTGTCCTCACCGCGCTCGGCAAAGACTTTCGCCAGATTGGTGAGTAAGGTTCCTGTCGCGCCTGATTTATCCATTCCCTCTCGCAGGGTTTGTTCAGCCGCATCCAGGTGGCCTGTTTCCATCAGTACAATGCCGTGGAGGGTATGACTTCGTTCAGGATTACGGTCAATGTCCACCAGGCGCTCCGCTGCCGCAACCAGATCGGAAGCAAAGGCGTCTTTCAACCCCATCAGAATCGCGGTGTACAAGGCGTCCGCATCATCCCACTTCTTTTCCAGATCCGGCAGAAAGACCTTCTCACGCCATTCATTGCGTGCAATGTGCATTTCCTGTCCATGAGCATCGTAAGCAACAATCATCTCCCGTTCTTGAGCGGGCTCGTCTGGTGCGGTATCGGCGGGTTGGTTTTTATTGCGCAGAGAAGAGAGAAGACGCTTAAACATGGTTAATTCAGTCCTTGAGTTTGAGTCATCAAAAAGCCTGATTGCCCGTCGCTATCATGCCGTGAAATGGACACACACAGGCTGTTTTACACGCTGACAGCGTTGCGGTTCAGAGATGAGTGTAGCGCTCAAAAAAACAACTGGCACGAAATTGATTAACCCACGGGTAAATCGTAAAAAATGCCATCCAATACAGACGCCACGCCTCTTCCCGCGCTTTTTCGCCATCAGCATTGTTCTCGCGTCAGCCATGAAATTTAAATAGCGCACTATTTAGTAGTTTACAACTTAAGAAATACCTGCCATCTTAGCCAAACTAAATAGCGCACTACTTAATCGCAAACACAAGGAAATCAAAATGAACGTGAAACTCACCGCAGGTGCTTTATTGTTAGCCAGCCAGATCACATCAGCATGGGCCAGCCCTGTGGAGAATGCGCCTGAACCTACCGTTGGCGTCGCCGCCTTTCTTAAAGCACTGAACAGTGGCGGCGGTAAGCCCATTGAGACCTTAACGCCTAAAGAAGCACGCGCGGTACTCACCGGCGCGCAGCAAGGTGCCACACTGCCACCCGCACAGGTTTCTGAAAAAACCATCACAGCATTGGGCAAGCCGCTCAAACTGACGATTGTCAAACCCGAACACGCAACCGGTGTGCTCCCGGTATTCATGTTCTTCCACGGTGGCGGCTGGGTGCTGGGTGACTTCCCGACGCACGAACGTCTGGTGCGAGACCTTGTGAACGAATCCGGCGCTGCGGCGGTATTTGTGAATTACGAGCCCTCACCAGAAGCCCATTATCCGGTCGCGATTACCCAGGCTTATGAAGCGACAAAATGGGTAGCCGAACACGGTGCGGAAATTGGCGTTGACGGTAAGCGCCTGGCGCTGGTCGGTAACAGCGTGGGAGGCAACATGGTGGCCGCCGTCGCGCTGCAGGCCAAACAACACAAAACCCCGGCGATTCGTTACGATGTGATGCTGTGGCCCGTTACCGATGCCCGCTTTGATGATGCGTCTTATCAGCAATTCGCCAACGGCTATTTCCTGACCCGAAACATGATGAAGTGGTTCTGGGATAACTACACCACGTCAGATAAAGATCGGAATAACATTCTGGCTTCTCCGCTGCGTGCCACTGAGGCGCAACTGGCCGGTTTACCGCCAACGCTGATTCAGACTGCCGAACTCGACGTGCTGCGCGATGAAGGTGAAGCCTTTGGACGTAAGCTGGATGCCGCCGGTGTACCGGTGACGGTGACCCGCTATAACGGCATGATCCACGACTTTGGTTTGCTGAATGCCTTGAGTAAAGAGCCTACGGTGCGTACGGCGATTGGCCAGGCGTCAGCGGAATTGAAGGAACACCTTAAGTAAACATCGCCCGACAGCGGATTCATATTTTTTTGTTCGTGCAGACATGCGGTAAATAAAATCAGCCGGATAGCACCGGCTGATTTTTTCTGGCTTAAATGCTGACAGGCATCAGGGCGTGATCACCCTTCTCCACTCCGCGCAAGTATTTATGCCTTCACCCAAAAACGGCCTTCGACCAGTGAAAGGAAAAACCCGCCGTTAAGCAGGCTTGTAGCGAGGCAGTAATGTTATCAACGTCTGCTCATTGCTCATCCCGACCACCGCCAGCCACAGAACCCTGACCTTATCAAATTCCCGGTTGCTGGCAACTTGTACTGACCCCTTCTAACTCGCTACTTCGCGTCATCAACAGTTGAAATTTCGGATAGCCGCCGCAGGAACAGCGTTAAGGATTGCCAGGAGCTTTTTACTGAATTATCGTAAGCCGCTTTGGGTACCGCTGACATACAATTCTGAGCCAGGCATTCGGTATAAATGCCTGCCTAAGGGACAACTATGTCATATCGCATCCTTTGGTCAATCGCGCTTTTAGCCGTCACGGCGGTGTGGGGCTGGAGCTTCGTTGCGAAGCACGACACGCTGGGCTTCATGGCCGCATCCACCCTGAACGCGTGGATGTTTACCCTGGCGGCTTTCGCGCTTCTCCCCTTTTCGATCCGTTCTTTTCGCCACCTGAAGCCACGTGACTGGGTGAGTGCGGTATTGGCGGGCATCGTGCTCTTCGCTGCATTTTCCCTACAGACATCCGGCACAGCTTACACAACGCCCTCCAATGCCGGCTTCATCACAGGCTTGTGCACCGTTTTCACGCCGTTGTGTATCTATCTCATCGGCAGAGGACGCCCCAGTGCTAAACAGGCAGCAGGAACCGCCATTGCCGTGTTTGGGCTTGGCTTACTCAGCCTTGACGGGTTCAGGGTGCACTATGGTGACTTACTTATTCTGGGTTGTGCGGTGTGCTTCGCCGTACACATCGTCATCGTGTCGACTTTCACAACGCCTGATATTTCCCTGGCATCAACATCGATACAACTCGGCATCGTTGGCGTGCTTTCTTTGTTATGGAGCGTCGCCCGTGACCAGTTTTCTTTACCTCACTCGCTGCCGACAGCATTAACAATCCTGTCACTGGCCCTGTTCGCAACAGCCCTGGCGTACGCCATTCAGAATCGTGCTCAGGCTGTGCTGGCCCCGGAAAAGGTCGCCCTGATACTGATTTGCGAACCTGTGTTTAGTGGGATTTTTGGTTATTTTCTCGCGGGCGATCGTTTGCCGCCGGAAAGACTTGCAGGAGCGGCGCTAATCCTGGTGGGGATTGTCGTCACCGAGCTTCGCGTCGTACGTCTCCTGCCTGCCGCCTGGCGTAGATCCTAAGTTCGCTTCAGCGCCGTGCGCTGTTCAACGCGAACTCATTTTGCAGGCGAAATTCAGTGATATCCCTCGCCGTTCCGGCGAAGCGACTATCGGCCAGACAATGCGGGAGCTAAAATGCAAAAAGCCCGCATAACGCGGGCTTCGTTTTACACTGCTTACTGTCGGTCTGAGCCGGACGCTAAATCATTCCCACTCAATCGTCGCCGGTGGCTTGCCGGAAATATCATAAACCACCCGGGAAATACCGTTAACTTCGTTGATGATGCGGTTGGACACGCGGCCCAGGAAGTCGTACGGCAGGTGCGCCCAGTGGGCGGTCATGAAGTCGATGGTTTCTACCGCGCGCAGTGAAACGACCCAGTCATACTTGCGGCCATCGCCCATAACGCCAACAGAACGTACAGGCAGGAACACGGTAAAGGCCTGGCTGACTTTGTTGTAGAGATCGGCTTTATGCAGCTCTTCAATAAAGATGGCATCCGCACGACGCAACAGGTCACAGTACTCTTTCTTCACTTCACCCAGTACGCGCACGCCAAGGCCTGGCCCCGGGAACGGATGACGATAGAGCATATCGTAAGGCAGGCCCAGCTCCAGACCGATCTTGCGCACTTCGTCTTTAAACAGCTCGCGCAGCGGCTCGACCAGGCCCATCTTCATCTCTTTCGGCAGGCCGCCGACGTTGTGGTGCGACTTGATCACGTGCGCTTTACCGGTAGCAGAGGCAGCCGATTCGATCACATCAGGGTAGATGGTACCCTGCGCCAGCCACTTCACGTCTTCCAGGCGCAGTGCCTGCTCGTCAAAGACTTCAACAAAGACGCGGCCGATGATTTTACGCTTCGCTTCCGGATCGTTTTCCCCGGCCAGGGCGTCCAGGAAACGCGCTTCGCCATCAACGTGAACAATGTTCAGACCAAAATGGTCGCCAAACATGTCCAGCACCTGCTCGGCCTCGTTCAGACGCAGCAGGCCGTTATCGACGAATACGCAGGTCAGGTTTTTACCGATGGCGCGATGCAATAGCATGGCGGTCACTGACGAATCCACACCGCCAGATAAGCCCAGAATCACTTTGTCGTTGCCGACCTGCACGCGCAGACGCTCGACGGCATCTTCGATGATTTTTGCCGGTGTCCAGAGCGCTTCACATTCACAAATATCGATAACAAAACGTTCCAGCATGCGCAGCCCCTGACGCGTATGCGTCACTTCCGGATGGAACTGCACGCCGTAGAAGCGTTTCTCTTCGTTCGCCATGATGGCAAATGGACAGGTTTCTGTACTGGCAACGGTAACAAAGTCAGCAGGGATAGCGGTCACTTTGTCACCGTGACTCATCCAGACATCCAGCAACGGTTTACCGGCTGCGCTGATGGCGTCTTCAATATCGCGAATCAGGGCGCTTGCCGTGTTGACTTCAACCTGCGCATAGCCAAACTCACGCTCGTTGGATCCTTCCACCTTGCCGCCCAACTGCATCGCCATGGTCTGCATGCCATAACAAACACCCAGAACCGGCACGCCAGCCGTGAACACATAGTCAGGCGCGCGCGGGCTGCCATGCTCGGTTGTGCTTTCCGGGCCGCCAGACAGAATGATGCCGCTTGGATTGAACTGGCGAATCTGCTCTTCGGTAACATCCCAGGCCCAGAGTTCACAGTACACGCCAAGCTCACGTACGCGGCGCGCAACCAGCTGCGTATATTGAGAACCAAAATCGAGAATCAAAATGCGGTGCTTATGGATATTTTCCGTCGTCATTGAGGGGTTTCCAGAACGGTGACTTAAAGTAAAGCGCCCGGCTGTTGCCGGGCGGGAAATCTTACGGGGTTATGAACCCATGCGGTAGTTCGGTGACTCTTTGGTGATAGTCACGTCGTGCACGTGGCTTTCATTGATGCCCGCGCCGCTGATGCGCACGAATTCGGCTTTGGTACGCAGATCATCAATGGTCTGGCAGCCGGTCAGGCCCATGCAGGAACGCAGGCCACCCATTTGCTGATGCACGATTTCTTTCAGGCGGCCTTTATAAGCCACGCGGCCTTCAATACCTTCTGGCACCAGCTTGTCAGCAGCGTTGTCGGTCTGGAAGTAACGATCCGACGAACCTTTAGACATGGCGCCCAGCGAGCCCATTCCACGGTAGGATTTAAAAGAGCGGCCCTGATAAAGTTCGATTTCACCCGGTGATTCTTCGGTACCTGCCAGCATCGATCCCACCATGACGCAGGATGCGCCCGCGGCAATCGCCTTCGCGATATCACCAGAGAAACGAATACCGCCGTCCGCGATAACCGGAATGCCGGTGCCTTCCAGCGCGGCCACGGCATCTGAAACGGCGGTGATCTGAGGGACACCCACACCGGTAACGATACGCGTAGTACAGATGGAGCCCGGGCCGATACCGACTTTAACCGCGCTCACGCCAGCTTCAACCAGGGCCAGCGCGCCCGCACCTGTTGCAACGTTGCCGCCGACGATTTCAAGGTCAGGATACTTAGCGCGGGTTTCACGGATACGCTGCAGTACGCCTTCTGAATGGCCATGCGACGAGTCAATCAGCAGTACGTCCACACCGGCAGCAACCAGCGCATCTACGCGCTCTTCGTTGCCCGCACCGGCGCCTACAGCCGCACCGACGCGCAGACGACCCTGCGCATCTTTACAGGCGTTAGGTTTACGTTCGGCTTTCTGGAAGTCTTTAACGGTGATCATCCCCAGCAGGTGGAAGCTGTCATCCACGACCAGCGCTTTTTCTACGCGCTTTTCATGCATTCTGTGCAGGACGACATCACGGGCTTCACCCTCTTTCACTGTCACCAGGCGCTCTTTTGGCGTCATCACGGCCGTCACGGGCTGGGTAAGATCGGTGACGAAGCGCACATCGCGACCGGTGATAATGCCCACCAGCTCGTTATCCGCGTTCACGACCGGGTAACCGGCAAAGCCGTTGCGTTCGGTCAGTTCTTTCACTTCCGCCAGCGTAGTGGTGGGCAACACGGTCTGCGGTTCGGTGACGACGCCGCTTTCATGCTTTTTAACCTTACGCACTTCATCTGCCTGGCGATCAATCGACATATTTTTGTGAATGAAGCCCAGACCGCCCTCTTGCGCCAGCGCAATAGCCAGACCCGCTTCGGTCACGGTATCCATTGCAGCAGAAAGCATGGGAATATTCAGACGAATGTTTTTGGTCAGCTGAGTGCTGAGATCGGCCGTATTCGGCAGGACGGTGGAGTGTGCAGGAACGAGCAGGACGTCGTCAAAAGTGAGTGCTTCTTTAGCGATTCTTAACATGGCAATACTCCACCTCGGGTGCGTGAGAATAGATAAAATATTGCCGCGGCATTATACAGGCCGTAATCGATTGCCTCCACTATTATTTGAGAAAAAGTCTTGATCCGCGCAATCAGCAATGTAGTATCGACTGATTAACCTACTGATTTGGAATTTGATCTTCGTCACATGTCGCTGCCGCCAAACGCCAATATTTTTACCGTCAGCCGTCTCAATACGACAGTGCGTCAGCTGCTGGAGAATGAGATGGGCCTGGTTTGGCTCAGCGCCGAGATCTCCAATTTCACCCAGCCCGCTTCTGGCCACTGGTACTTTACCCTGAAAGATGATGGCGCCCAGGTCCGCTGCGCCATGTTCCGTAACGGTAATCGTCGTGTGACGTTCCGTCCCCAGCACGGCCAGCAGGTCCTGGTTCGCGCAAATATCACACTCTATGAACCGCGCGGCGATTATCAGCTGATTATTGAAAGTATGCATCCCGCTGGTGAAGGCCTGCTGCAGCAGCAGTTTGAGCAACTGAAAGCCAGGCTGGCGCAGGAAGGCTTGTTCGAACCCGAACACAAGAAGCCCTTACCACAGCCGGCTAAGCAGGTTGGCGTGGTCACCTCTGCGACGGGCGCAGCCCTGCACGATGTTCTGCGCGTTCTGCATCGTCGCGATCCCTCACTGCCCGTTGTGATTTATCCCACTGCCGTTCAGGGCGTAGATGCGCCTGCCGCTATCGTGCGCGCCATTGAGCTTGCGAACCAGCGTGCCGAATGCGACGTGCTGATCGTGGGTCGCGGCGGCGGTTCGCTGGAAGATCTGTGGAGTTTCAATGACGAGCGCGTTGCGCGTGCGATTTTTGCCAGTCGCATTCCCGTGGTCAGCGCGGTTGGCCATGAAACCGACGTCACCATTGCCGATTTTGTTGCTGACCTGCGCGCGCCAACGCCTTCCGCTGCGGCAGAGATTGTCAGCCGTAATCAACTTGAACTCCTGCGCCAGCTGCAGTCACAGCAACAGCGGCTGGAGATGGCAATGGATTATTATCTGGCGCGCCAGCAGCGGGTATTCAGTCGCCTGGATCATCGCCTGCAGCAGCAGCATCCTCAACTGCGTCTGGCCCGCCAGCAAACCGCATTGTTTCGCCTGCAGCAGCGGTTGGGCGAGGCGATGGAACAGCGGCTTCGCAATGCCACTCGCCAGCAGGACCGCCTGTCACAGCGCCTGGCGCAGCAGCAGCCACAGCAGCGCCTGTATCTGACGCAAAAAAGCCTACAAAGCTGGCACTATCGCCTGCAACAAAGCATGGAAAAATTGCTTAACCGTGACAAAAACCGCTTCGGTCAGCTTGCGGCCCAACTGGAAGGCGTCAGTCCGTTAGCCACGCTGGCGCGTGGATTTAGCGTCACGACCGACAACGCTGGCCAGGTGGTGAAGAAAACGCGTCAGGTGAGCACAGGCGATTTACTGCGTACCCGTCTCGATGATGGTTGGGTAGAAAGTCAGGTCACGCAGCTTATTCCCGAAAAACCGAAACGAAAGAAAAGCATTTCTTAACTATACTTCCTGGTACATCCCTCGTGCCAAGGAGTCTACAATGGCTTTCAGCGTTATCCCTCCCTATATTCTCCGTAAGATTATCGCCCACGGTTCCGGTCATCAGCAGGAGCAGGCGCGCCGTACCCTCACCCACGTTCAGCACCTGATGGCGGAGCACTGGCAAAAGACGGCTGCGCCGAAAACCACGCAGGCCGGGAAGATTGAGCGTGAAATCTATGATGCCAAAAACAAGGAAACGTTGCCGGGAACCCTGGTGCGTAAAGAAGGCCAGTCTTCAAATGGTGACGTTGCCGCCGACGAGGCCTGGAACTATCTTGGCGTCACACACGATTTCTTCTGGCAGATATATAAACGCAATTCTCTGGACAATAACGGTTTGAAATTAGCGGGAACCGTTCACTATGGTGAAAAATATCAGAACGCTTTCTGGAACGGACAGCAGATGGTGTTCGGCGATGGCGATGGTGAGATCTTTAACCGTTTTACTATCGCTATCGATGTTGTTGCGCATGAGTTATCGCACGGTGTCACAGAAACCGAAGCCGGTTTGATCTATTTTGAACAGGCTGGCGCGCTAAATGAATCGATGTCCGATGTCTTTGGCTCCCTGGTGAAGCAGTTTAGTAAAAAACAGACTGCCGATAAGGCCGACTGGATCATTGGTGAAGGCCTGCTGGCGAAAGGCATCAATGGCAAAGGCTTGCGATCGATGTCGCACCCCGGCACCGCTTATGACGACCCAATGTTGGGTAAAGATCCGCAACCGGGCCATATGGACGACTATATTAAAACGCGAGAAGACAACGGCGGCGTGCACCTGAACTCTGGCATTCCTAACCGTGCCTTTTATCTGGCAGCACAAGCACTAGGTGGTTTTGCCTGGGAACAGGCAGGGCAAGCGTGGTATGACACCTTGTGTGATGATAATTTGCATCAGGATGCTGACTTCAAAACCTTTGCACAGTTGACCGTGCAGCACGGTGAAAAGCGCTTTGATCGTTCCGTCGGCAGCAAAATTGAACAGGCGTGGAAAGAGGTAGGCGTATTATGAGTCAACTCCCCGAACTTACCGACGACGCCACCATTGTGGTGACGCGCGAAGGTGGCTTTGCTTTTATCCCCGGCTTACGCAGCGAGCGTCGTTTTCCCTTAGGTGAACTTCCTGCGCCAGAGAAACAGCGCGTCTGCAAAGTGCTGGAGCAGGCGATGCCGCTGGGCGAGTCAGAGGATAAAGCCACTAAGGTAGGATGCGGGGATCAGCGCTATTTTCGTATCCAGATCCAGTACGCCACGCGCCGTGAGGCCGGTACGGTGGTGATCCTGATACCGGAACAGTCGGCCCCGCCGGAGCTGGTGTCGCTCTTCCGGGACGGAAAATAAGCACAAAAAAAGGGCCGCGAGCGGCCCTTTTATTTTACCCGTTATCGCTGTTACTTGCTGTCTGGCAGCGCATAAGCAATCACGTAGTCACCGCGATCCGGTGACTGACGCGCGCCGCCTGCAGAGATCAGAATGTACTGCTTGCCGGTTTTCGGCGAGACGTAGCTCATCGGGCCGCCCTGACTGCCAACGGGCAGACGCGCTTTCCACACTTCTTTACCCGTTGCGCTATCAAACGCACGCAGATAGTAATCCTGCGTACCGGCGATAAACACCAGGCCGCCCTGGGTTGCCAGCGTGCCGCCCAGCGTTGGCATGCCGATTGGCATTTTCGCGCGCATTTTGATCCCGAACGGACCGGTATCCTGCACGGTACCCACCGGAACCTGCCAGACGATTTTCTGCGTTTTCATATCGATAGCAGACAAGGTACCGAACGGGGGTGCCTGGCAAGGAATGCCCAGCGGTGACATAAAGCGGTTCTTATTCACCGCATAAGGCGTACCTTTCAGTGGAACGGCGCCCATGCCGGTATTGATCGCCTCACCGCCGTTGCTGCCACGGGAAACCTTGCTGGTATCAACCGGAATCATCTGTACCCACAATCCTAAACGCATGTCGTTAACAAACAACAGGTTGTTATTCGGATCGGTGGACATACTGCCCCAGTTCATACCGCCCAGCGAACCTGGGAAACTCAGCGACTTATCCGTACCCGGCACGGTAAACAGGCCGTCATAGCGCATAGATTTAAAGGCGATACGGCAGGCAAGCTGATCGAACGGCGTGGCCCCCCACATATCGGACTCTTTCAGCGTCTGATTACCAATCATCGGCATACCGGTCGAATGCGGCTGGGTTTTGGTGTACTGCTCGTTAGGGATATGTCCCTGCGGCATTGGCAGCTCTTCCACTTTGGTCAGTGGCTTGCCGGTCATCCGGTCCAGCACAAAGATCATGCCGGTTTTGCCGCCGATCACGACCGCAGGCTTGGTGCTGCCGTCTTTCATCGGGAAGTCGATCAGGCTCGGCTGCATCGGCAGATCGAAGTCCCACAGATCGTTATGCACGGTCTGATAAACCCACTTCTCTTTACCGGTTGTTGCATCGAGTGCCAGTACGGAGGCACCGTATTTATGATCGAGTGCGTTGCGGTTTGCGCCCCACAGGTCAACCGATGAGCTTCCCATCGGAATAAACACGGTGTTCATGGCCGGATCGTAGGACATCGGCGCCCATGAGTTTGGCGTACTCCGCGTATAGTCCTTGCCCGGCATCAGAATAGCATTCGGATCGGTATTGCCCGGGTCAAAGGCCCAACGCATCTGGCCGGTGATCACGTCAAAACCGCGTAACACGCCGCCAGGCATATCTGTTTTAACGTTGTCAGCCACGCGCCCGCCTACGACAACGGTGGTACCGGCAATCGTGGGTGCAGAGGTAAGCTGATAAAGCGGATCGGGCGCATCGCCCAGGCCCTTTTTGAGATCCACAATGCCGTGGTCACCAAAGTCCTCACAGAACTCGCCGTTATCAGCATTAATGGCAATCAGGCGCGCATCGATGGTATTCATCAGAATACGGCGCTGGCAGCTGTCTCCGGCCGCCAGCGTAACGCCAGGAACCGGCGTAGAACCCGGTTGGGTCGGCTGGGTAAGCGGTTTGGTCGCATCAAAATAGGCCAGACCACGGCAGCGCGGCCAGACTTCTGCCTGAGCATTAATCTCACGTTTCCAAATCTGCTTACCGCTGTCGGCTTCCACCGCGATCACGTTGTTGTGCGGGGTGCAAAGATAAACGGTATTTCCCACCTGCAGCGGCGTTTGCTGATCTTCAGCGCCATTGCCGGTTGGGCTTTCAGGGATATCGCCGGTGTGATAAGTCCAGGCGACCTGCAGATCTTTCACGTTATCGCGAGTAATCTGGTCCAGCGCAACAAAGCGGCTTCCCCCTGCGGTATTCCCGTAGTGATCCCAGTTTTGCTGTTGCTTTGACTTATCTACCGGAATCAGCGGCAGTTCCTGACCGGTTGAGGCAACGGTAGGATGGGGCTGAAACATCTGAACTAAGGTAGCGACCATGCCTACGGCAATCACGGCAGAAAAGGCATACGACACTTTTGCCAGCGAAGGCTTGTTTTCGCGCTTGCGCAGCGCAGGCCAGGTGATGAACGCCAGAATCATCAGACCTGCAGGCACCATCAGGCGGGAAACCAGAGGCCAGAATTGCAGTCCGGCGTCAATGACGGCCCAGATTAACGTTCCTACAAACACCAGCAGGAACAGGACAACCGCGGAGGATTTCGCACGGAAAAACTGAATGGCTGACAGCACCGTAACGATGCCTGCAACCAGAAAATACCAACTGCCGCCAAGCGTCGCGAGTTGTCCCCCGCCAACCGCAAAGAACAGGCCGGTTGCCAGTAGCACCAGCCCGAGCAGCACGGACCATATTCTCAACCCTTTACCGGATCGAGATGATGTTTCAGCCATAACACTTACTCTCCTGATAAACAAAACCGCTCCAGCCCTGTGCGCGACCCGGCTCATCGCCGGTCACGTTGCAGGTAAAAGAAGCAGCGTTGTTTTATTCCAATTAAAGCGGACCCGCGTTCATGAAATGAATGATGTGTTCCGGAGACAGACCGCACGGGGCGCCCCCGTCATGACGCGGCAAAATTGTACCACCTGGTACGTTATCCCGTGAAGGTTTAAACGGGTTTGTTACGAAGCAATAGCATTTTCGCTACAAATTTTTACGCCGTTACGGTTCGCAGCGTTGGGATCTTCATGTGTTGCAGGTTGAAGTGGCCAGGCGTCAGACAGGAAAAATCCTGTAAGTGAGACGACGTCTGGAAATTAAGCCGTGACTATGATGACAAAAATAGTCGGTCGCGCCGCAACTTTTGAGTTGCTCAAGGGGCTGATGGCAGTCGGGGCAGACAGGCTGGTAGCGATAACGAACACCGCACCCGGTGCAGATAAGATCGATCTCGTCAGGGGCCAGGGGTTGATAACATTTTTCACACGTTGCGCGCATATTTTCATCCGACTATGCAAATAAACGCAATCTTAGGGCAAAAAAAAGAGGGCCACCTGGCCCTCGATCAATTAACGCTTATTCTTCTTCATATGCGCCATCAGACGCTTACGCTTGCGCTGTTGCGTCGGCGTCAGCAGATTGCGTTTGCCTTCATAAGGATTTTCACCCTCTTTAAACTGAATGCGGATGGGCGTTCCCATCACGTTAAGTGAACGGCGGAAATAGTTCATCAAATAACGTTTGTAGGAATCCGGCAGGTCTTTAACCTGATTACCGTGGATCACCACAATCGGTGGGTTGTAACCGCCCGCATGGGCATATTTCAGTTTAACGCGACGACCGCGAACCAGCGGTGGCTGATGGTCTTCCGCCGCCATATTCATGATGCGCGTCAGGAGGGAGGTATTGACACGTTTTGTAGAGCAGTCGTAGGCTTCCGTAACGGACTCAAACAGGTTGCCTACGCCGCTGCCGTGCAACGCAGAAATAAAGTGCACGCGTGCGAAATCGATAAAGCCCAGGCGGAAATCCAGCGTCTCTTTGACTTCGTCACGCACTTCCTGCGACAGGCCATCCCATTTATTCACGACGATAACCAGGGAGCGTCCACTGTTGAGAATAAAGCCCAGCAGCGACAGATCCTGATCGGAAATGCCGGCGCGGGCGTCAATCACCAGCATGACGACGTTGGCATCTTCGATCGCCTGCAACGTTTTAATGACTGAGAATTTCTCTACCGTATCCGTAATTTTACCGCGCTTACGTACGCCCGCCGTATCGATCAGCACATACTCGCGACCGTCACGTTCCATCGGAATGTAGATACTGTCACGGGTGGTGCCCGGCATGTCGTAAACGACCACGCGATCTTCACCGAGGATACGGTTAGTCAACGTAGACTTACCTACGTTAGGACGGCCAACAATCGCCAGCTTAATCGGTAAGGTTGTGGGATCGAAATCGTCTTCTTCTTCCTCTTCCTCACCGTTTTCTTCTGCAGCTAAGGCTGCCCAGTAAGCTTCGTTTTCATCTTCTTCGGTGACCTCAACCGGATCGACCTTTTCCATCCACGGCAGCAGCGCCGTTTCCAGCAGGCTGGTTACGCCACGACCGTGCGAGGCCGCGATAGCGTGAATTTCACCCAGGCCCAGAGAATAGAAATCCACCACCGCCTGATCCGGATCCAGTCCGTCGGTTTTATTCGCCACCAGAAACGTTGCTTTTTGTCGAGAGCGGAGATGCTTTGCAATTTGCTGATCGGCGGCCATCATGCCTGCGCGAGCGTCGACCATAAACAGCACAACATCGGCTTCTTCGATCGCCAGCAGCGACTGCTCCGCCATGCGCGTTTCAACACCGTCTTCGGTGCCATCAATACCGCCGGTATCGATAACAATAAATTCGCGCCCTTCCACTTCGGCGCGACCATATTTGCGATCGCGAGTCAGTCCAGGAAAATCCGCTACCAGCGCATCTCGTGTGCGGGTTAAACGGTTAAATAGCGTAGATTTTCCCACATTGGGACGCCCAACCAGCGCGACCACAGGTACCATAACAATGCCTCAATAATGTATTAAATCGCCCGAATGGCGTGATTATAACGGCTTTAGCCGCTCAGTTCAGGCTTAAGGCGCTAAGGATACCATGCCTGACTAAAAACGAAACGGCCCCTGATGAAATCAGGAGCCGTTGTGCCAGGAAACCATCCTGCCTGACAACTTACCCGTTAGCGAGTAATGGCGTAAACTTCACCGTCTTTCGACTGAATCAGCAGTTTGTCGCTGGCGACGACTGGCTCAGTCTGGAAGCCTGAGCTGTCCAGCTTTTGCTGGGCAACAAAACGACCATCGGTGGTGTTCATCCAGTGCAGGTAACCTTCGCTGTCGCCGACCACAAGGTAGCCGTTATAGAGAACCGGTGAAGTCAGATTACGATGCAGCAGCTCGCTTTGACGCCAGATAGCGACACCGCCATCCGCATTCAGCGCAATCACACGATCGTCCTGATCGACCAGGTAGATGCGACCCGCATCGACAATCAGATCTTTAACGCCGCCGATTTCACGTTTCCATAAAATCTGACCTGAGCGTAAATCCAGTGCGGTCAGGTTGCCATTGTAAGCCAGCGCATAGACCACGCCGTTGACAATGACCGGCGTGGTATCCACATCGCTCAGGCGATCAATTTCCGTTGCGCCGCTGGGCTGTGAAATACGCTGCTGCCAAATCAACTGGCCCTGGTTCAGGATAACGGCACTGACACGGCCGTTATCGCCGCCCACAATGGCGCCACCAAAGGCCACAGACGGCGCAGATTCTCCGCGCAGTGACAGCGCAGGCATATCCAGGTTGACGGTCCACTTCACCGCTCCCGTGGCCTGATCCAGGCCCTGCAACATGCCGTTACTGGTATGAATCAATACCAGACCATCGCTGACCACAGGACGCGACAGGGCTTCACCCGCTGCTTTCGCCTGCCAGGCAATGGCACCATCGCTGGTGTTCAGTGCATAGACCTGCCCGCGTTCGCTGCCAATATAGAGGCGATCGCCGCTCACGGTGATGCCGCCGGACAGCATGGCAGAACGGTTTTTCGAGAAGAAGCCGGTTTTCTCAGAGAGATCGACTTTCCATTTTTCTTTACCATCGGCCGCGTCGAGCGCTTTTACGATACCAAAGCGGTCAGCAGCATAAACGGTGCCGTCTTGCCAGGTGGGGTGCAGGTTGGAGTAAAAATCACCGATACCATCACCCACGCCGGTACTCCATACCGTCTGAGGCGTAAACTGGTTTTCCACCTTCGGCAATGGGGCCATTTTCACTACATCTTCTTCGCCGCTGAACAGCGAGCAACCGCTGAGCAAGGTGACTGAGATCAGCCCCGGCAGCAGGTATTTACGTAATTCCATGCGCTCTCTCTTGACTGGCTTAGCTTAAGTTATTCATCTTCATCTGCATCATTTGCTTCAGTGCAGGAGACGCGTCAGATTCTACGCCTTTGCTCCATGCATCGCGCGCGCCCTGCTTATCGCCCTTGCTGAGCAGCGCTTCGCCGCGGATATCAGCGACAATGGCTGTCCAGCCATCACCCTTCACACTGTCAAGGGTTTTAAGTGCCGCATCAGCCTGATTCTGTTGCAGTTGAATGCGTGCCAGGCGCAGGTTGATAACCGCCTGCAGGTTGGCATCTTTAGTATCTTTCAATCCGTTTTGCAGCAAGGTAGCGGCTTTGTCCAGCTGATTGCTGTCGACATACTGCTTAGCCAAATCCAGAGCCGCCAGGGCGCCGTAAGTATTGCTGTTTTCGCTGGCGAACGTGTTGACGGCTTCCAGGGTTTCTGGCTTACCGGCCTGCATCGCACGGGTGACTTTTTGGTATTCTGCCGATATGGTTTTCGCGGAATCCTGCTGATGGCTGGACCAGTAGCGCCAGCCGCCCAGTGCAGCAATCCCGATAACCACGCCTACGGCTAAGGCTTTACCGTTGTTGGCGAAAAAGCGACGCAGCGCATCAACCTGTTCGTTCTCATTGCTATAAACTTCCACGCAATCCTTCTCCTTTCAATGGTTGTGCTTTGACACGCTTACTGCAACAGCGTGCGCAGTGCAGCAGCCGCGTCCGCCTGCGCCAGCGTTTGCTGTTCGCCATTGCGCAGGTCTTTAATCACGACCTGACCGGCCTTCTGTTCATCTTCGCCCAGCACCAGGGCAACGCGGGCGCCCCATTTATCCGCACGGGCGAACTGCTTCTTGAAGTTACCGCCGCCAAAGTTGGTCATCAGTTTCATTTCAGGCAGGTGATCGCGCAGTTTTTCTGCCAGCTGCATCGCCGCTGACTGAACGCCCTGACCTGAAGCGATAACATAGACATCGACATTGCGCGCGGGTTCAAATTCCGGATTCACCGCCTGCACTAACAACACCAGGCGTTCCATTCCCATTGCGAAACCGACACCCGGTGTGGCACGACCACCCAACTGTTCTACCAGCCCATCATAACGACCGCCACCGCAAACGGTCCCCTGGGAGCCCAGGCTGTCGGTAACCCATTCAATCACCGTGCGGTTGTAATAATCCAGCCCACGCACCAGCCGCTGATTCACCGTGTAAGCAATACCCGCGTCATCTAACAGCGCGCGCAGCCCGTCAAAATGCTCGCGTGACTCCACATCCAGATAATCGCCCAACTGAGGCGCATCGTTCAGCAGCGTCTGAATATCAGGATTTTTACTGTCGAGCACACGCATCGGGTTACTGTACATACGGCGCTTACAGTCTTCATCCAGCGCCTCTTTATGCTGTTCCAGAAACGCCACCAGCGCATCGCGATAGTTGGCACGGGCTTCAGGCGAACCAATGGAGTTCAGTTCCAGACGAACATGGTCGGCGATGCCTAACGCTTTCCACCAGCGTGCGTTCAGCATGATCAGTTCGGCATCAATGTCCGGCCCCTGCAGACCAAAGACTTCAACGCCTATCTGATGAAACTGGCGATAACGTCCTTTCTGAGGACGCTCGTAGCGGAACATCGGCCCCATGTACCACAGGCGCTGTTCCTGGTTATAAAGCAGACCGTGTTCGATACCTGCGCGCACGCAGCCCGCCGTGCCTTCCGGACGAAGCGTCAGGCTTTCGCCATTGCGATCGTCAAAGGTATACATCTCTTTTTCAACCACATCGGTGACTTCACCAATTGCGCGTTTGAAAAGAGGAGTCTGCTCTACGATGGGTAAGCGAATTTCGCTGTAACCATAACTCGCCAGCACTGACTTCAGTACATCTTCAACCCGTTGCCAGATGGCCGTATCCGCAGGCAGGAAATCGTTCATCCCGCGAATCGCTTGAATATTCTTCGCCACGTTAAAATCTCTTAATGCAAAAAAACCTGTCCGGCATCATACCTCATGAGGATGAAACCGCACAGGTTCAGCTAAAAAAGTCATGCACGCCGTACACGCAACGGATTATTTTTCCAGTTGCTGCACGTCAATACGACGGGTTTCATCCAGCATGGCCGCTTTGGCACGAATGCGCGCTTCCAGTTGATCGATCATATCGTCATTGTCCAGACGTTCGCGCTGGCGCACGCCATCTTCATAGAAGCCGCTTTTCTTATTACTGCCGGTCACGCCCAGCGTAGAAACGGTGGCTTCGCCAGGCCCATTCACCACGCAACCGATGATGGAGACGTCCATCGGCGTGATAATGTCTTCCAGTCGCTGCTCCAGCGCGTTTACCGTGCCAATGACGTCAAACTCCTGACGTGAACAGGTCGGACAGGCGATGAAGTTGATCCCGCGAGAGCGGATGCGCAGTGACTTCAGGATATCAAAGCCAACCTTTACCTCTTCAACCGGATCGGCTGCCAGAGAAATACGCAGCGTGTCGCCAATGCCTTCGGCCAGTAACAGCCCCAGACCAATCGCCGATTTCACCGCACCGGCACGTGCACCGCCCGCTTCGGTAATACCAAGATGCAGCGGCTGCTCGATCTGCTTTGCCAGCAGACGATAGGATTCAACCGCCAGAAAAACATCAGAGGCTTTCACGCTGACTTTAAACTGATCGAAGTTAAGACGATCCAGATGATCGACATGGCGCATCGCCGATTCCAGCAGGGCCTGCGGTGTAGGCTCACCGTATTTTTCCTGCAGATCTTTTTCCAGCGATCCGGCGTTAACACCGATACGAATGGGGATATTGTTATCGCGGGCGCAGTCAACCACCGCACGAATACGCTCGTTATTACCGATATTACCCGGATTGATACGCAGGCAGTCCACTCCATACTCCGCGACTTTTAGCGCAATACGGTAGTCAAAGTGGATATCTGCCACCAGGGGGACGTTCACCTGCTGCTTAATCAGCTTAAACGCTTCGGCGGCATCCATGGTGGGCACCGAGACGCGGACGATATCGACGCCTACGCGCTCAAGGGCTTTGATCTGATTGACCGTCGCGGCTACGTCAGTCGTGCGGGTGTTGGTCATCGACTGAACGGCGATTGGCGCACCGTCGCCAATGGGCACCTGGCCGACGTAAATACGTTTAGACTTACGACGGATAATGGGTGCTTGGTTATGCATATTTCTTCTCCACAATTGCCCGGTACACGCGATACGCTGTTATTGCGCACCCAACGTCAGGCGAGCAACCTGGTTATTACGGATAAAGCGACTTAAATCAACGGGTTTATTCTGATATTGCACCTGAACCACGGATGGCGCGCCAATTTTCAGACGATAGGGAGCCGTGCCTGACAGGCTCAGCTTGCCACCGCTGTGCTGGATACCGCTAAACAGTTTCTTACCCGTTGCATCGCTGACTTCCAGCCAGCAGTCGCCGGTAAAGGTCATCACCACGGCATTCGGATCCGCCGCCGGTTCGCTAACCGCCGCCGCGCCCACTGGCATCTGCTGCGCCGTATTGGTGCTGGCCGGTGCGGGGCTGGTCGAAGTCGGTGCCTGAGAAGGCGAAACAACGGCGTTATTCTCTTCCTGCTGGGCAGCCGCGGCAGTGCTGTTACTGCTGTTACTGTTTTCAGCAGGCGCCGTGCCGGTGGATTCATCGGCGTTCGCCGGTGTGCTGGCGGCATTATTGCTCAACGGCACGCTGGTGCTGTTATCGGTTGATGCGCCGTTCGTCTGTCCCAGGGGGATAGACTGGCTGCTGTCGCTGTTACTGCCGTTTTGATCGGCCATCGACACCAGCTCATCCTGTGAGGCTTTATGGTTCTGCCACCACCAGGCGCCTGTCAGGCCGATCACGACAAAGACCACCAACCAGGTAAAAATCATCAGCCAGCCGTCGCGTTTCTTACGCCGTTTGCCCAGGGAAAAGCTTTGCATCGGCTCAATTTTTGCGGCACGAACCGGCGTCTGCTTTTCCATCATCGGCAGCAGTTCCTCTTCAGGAATGTGCACCAGACGCGCATAAGAACGGATGTAACCGCGCAGGAAGGTAGAGGCTAAATCCGCAGGTGATTTGTCTTCTTCAATATCACGTACGGTAGTAAGTTTCAGGCACAGGCGTTCAGCAACATGTTGCTGCGTGAGTCCCATTTGTTCACGGGCCAGACGCAGGCGTGTACCTGTGGAATGAACTGCAGAATTTTCTTGAGTGGCTTCAGTATTCATTAGCTAAATAACGCTGGTACTGTATCGATTGCGGAAAACGTCGCGCTAACTGGTCGCCATAACGTGAAACGTCTGCGGCATTTCCCTGTTGCGCGGCGAAACGTATGTGTAACGCCAGGCTGCGTGCCGTCTCCGGCAGCGGCTGGTAAAGCTCTAATAATAGCGCTACGTTAGCCCACTGGTCATTTTCGACCGCGCTTTCAGCTTCGGCTAGTAGCGACGCTCCTTTACTCTGGTCCGCATCGAGCGCATACGACAAAGCAGCACGCGCTGCTTCTCTGTTTCCTGCCCGCAGATAACAATACCCCGACAGTTCATACGCATCGATACGGGCGTCTCCTTCCTGCGCACCCTTCGCCCGGATAAACTGTTGATGCGCTTCATCATACTGCCCTAAAGCGCAAAGAAACGCACCGTAATTGTTAGGGATGTAACCATTATGTGGCGCAATTCGCTGCGCGTGCTGAAAATGATAATGCGCTGCGGCAGTGTGCCCCTGCCGCTGAGCCAGCCGGGCCAATGCCAGGGGCACGCGGTAATCCTGGGGAGCGGCCGCCTGCGCCCGTAAGAGATTACGGCGCGCAGCAGGATAATCCTCTACCGCGAGGTAGTGCATACCCAGTTGCAAACGAAGCTCCGCTGCCCCCGATTGGGTCGGCGAACGGACACAACCGCTTACAACAAAAACGGCCAGTAATGCCGTGCACATCCCTTTGCCCATCGCCTTTCCATCCTGTTATCCCTGTGGCTGGCAGCAGCCTGCCACGCAGAGACGGAATGGAAAACCCTGTTAGTCAGCCTTTCAGAGCGCCTTCACAGATATGGCTTCGCCCGCCATTTTCTTACGCAGGGTGCGTTTCGTACGGTCAATCACTTCCCCGGCCAACTGGCCGCAGGCGGCATCAATATCATCGCCACGGGTTTTGCGCACGATAGTGGTAAAGCCGTAATCCATTAACACCTTGGAGAAGCGGTCAATGCGGCTGTTCGAGCTGCGACCATAAGGTGCCCCGGGGAAGGGGTTCCATGGAATCAGGTTGATCTTACACGGCGTTTCTTTCAGCAATGCCGCCAGTTCATGCGCGTCATCGGTGCTGTCGTTGACATGATCCAGCAACACGTATTCGATCGTGACGCGTCCCTGGTTCGCATTGGACTTACCAATATAGCGTTTAACCGCCGCCAGGAAGGTTTCAATATTGTATTTCTTGTTAATGGGTACGATGTCGTCACGCAGTTTGTCGTTTGGCGCATGCAGCGAAATTGCCAATGCAACGTCGATCATGTCGCCCAGCTTGTCCAGGGCAGGCACAACGCCCGAGGTCGACAGGGTGACACGGCGTTTCGACAAACCAAAACCGAAGTCATCCAGCATGATTTCCATGGCCGGAACCACATTATTCAGGTTGAGCAACGGCTCACCCATGCCCATCATCACCACGTTGGTGATAGGACGCTGACCGGTCACTTTGGCCGCACCAACGATTTTTGCGGCACGCCAGACCTGACCAATAATTTCTGACACGCGCAGATTGCGGTTAAAGCCCTGCTGCGCCGTCGAGCAGAATTTACATTCCAGCGCGCAACCCACCTGAGAGGAGACACATAAGGTGGCGCGATCCCCTTCCGGGATATACACCGTTTCAACCAGCTGATCGCCGACGCGAATAGCCCATTTAATGGTGCCATCCGTCGAGCGCATCTCTTCAGCCACTTCCGGGGCGCGAATTTCGGTGAGTTCCATTAACCGGTTACGCAGCTTCTTGTTAATGTCGGTCATCTGCTCGAAATCATCGCAGCAGTAGTGATAAATCCACTTCATCACCTGATCGGCACGGAAGGGTTTTTCACCAAGCGAGACAAAAAACTCACGCATTTGCTGACGGTTGAGATCCAGCAGGTTGATTTTTTGGCTTTTGGGTGAGACGGAAATAGGCGAGGTGGACGCGGACGTCACAATCTGTTCGGACATAATGTTCTCTGGCCTCGTTGTTACACGTTATGGCGCTGTTGGGAAAAGAAAAAAATTGCGCCTTCACTAAGCTGGCTCAATGAAGGCGCAATATTGTACAACATCTGCTGCCTGATAACAGGCTAGAGTTGCCCGTGTTCAGCAGATTTTTGTAAAGCCCTGTACGCGTCAGTCGTTAAGCAATTAACGGGTGCGCGGGCAGATTTCGTTTTCGCCGAAGAAATAGGCAATTTCACGGGCGGCTGATTCGGCAGAATCTGAACCGTGGGTTGCGTTCTCGGTGAAGCTGTCAGCGTAGTCTGCACGCAGTGTGCCAGCCAGCGCGTTAGCAGGGTTAGTTGCACCCATCAGGTCACGGTGACGCTGAACGGCATTTTCACCTTCCAGTACAGAAACCACAACCGGACCAGACGTCATGAATTCAACCAGACCGTCGAAGAACGGCTTGCCCTGGTGCTCTGCGTAAAAACCTTCAGCCTGCTCTTTGCTCAGCTGCAGCATTTTTGCGCCAACGATTTTGAAGCCTGCGCTTTCAAAACGGTTGTAGATGGCACCGATCACGTTTTTAGCGACGGCGTTTGGCTTGATGATAGAAAAAGTACGTTCGATTGCCATGATGACCTCTGTCTTGACGTTCTGAAGAAACCGAGGGCGCGCGCCCCGGCTAAGAAACGGCGCCGATTATAGGGGTTGAGTGTGACGTTGCCTATCACCGAACCCATAATTTATTGAAAAATCTTGATCTGAGTCGGGGCTAATACTTTTCAACTCTGATTTAGCGCAAAAAACACTCACCCACGGGTAAAAACGACAGAGGCCAGCTGACCGGCCTCATCCATGACCACCAGCTGATAGTCCCCTGCCCGATCAAGAGGTAGCGACAGGGTGCCGTTCTGACTTTGCGTTTCGAGCGGCTCGCCGTTTAAAAACCACCAGCGCTGAACGCCCTGACCGCCCTGCACCGCAACCGGTATCACCAGCGTAGTATTGCCCGGCAGCGGCTGAACGCGCTGCCCGTCAATAACGCCAGTCACAATCAGCGGCGCGCTACTGCCCTGATGCAAGGGCGGACACCGGGGATCAACCGTCGGTAAGCGCTGCGCCCGACGCTCCTGAGGCGGCAGCCAGGCTTCCAGCGGCAAAGGCCACACCAGACGTTCATGGCTGATGGCTCGCGGGCAATCCGCCGCAACCCGTAAGCCCTGTTCGTTCTGCCAGTAACGCAGGTGCAATCCACTCAGGCTTTCCTGCCCCGGCGCCAGCAAGGTCGGCGGCAGCGTGTCGTTCAGCACCCAACTCTGCCGCCGTTGTCGGCAGTTTTCGTCTCCCTCGGGCAGCGGCTGCCCGCCGGGCCAGCAGATGCCTGCCACGCTGACCGACGCCGGTCGCGGATCGGTGGGGATTGCCCGCCCGGCCAGGCGGTTCATCAGTACGTTGTTAACCTGATTCATGACGGGAACCGCAGACGCGAAACCAAACTGCCCCGCAACCGGCGTTGCATCGGGTCGTCCGACCCAAACGCCAATCAGATAACGCGGATTGATTCCCACGGCCCAGGCGTCACGGTAGCCGTAGCTGGTGCCGGTCTTCCATGCCAGCGGTACCACCGCAGGCGCGCTGCCATTACCCGCAGGCTGAGCCTCACCGCCCAGAATACGGCGGATAATCCAGGCCGCACCGGGCGAAAGCAGTGGGCGTTCCTGTAAGGGCTGGTCTGCCATCCAGCGCAGCTGACCGGCGTTGCCATGTCGGGCAAAGGCGCTATAGGCCGCCACGATATCATCCATGCGCGCTCCGGTGCCGCCGAGAATCAACGACAGGTTAGGCTCTGTACCCGGTGGGAAACGTAGATTTAGCCCCACATTACGCAGGCGTGCGGCCACATTTTTCGGGCCCAGCGCCTCCAGCAGCTGCACGGCGGGCAGATTGAGTGATCGCACCAGCGCCTCGCTGGCGCTGACCGGGCCATGAAAACCGGTATCGAAGTTACCCGGACGGTAATCGCCAAAACGACGTGGAACATCCTGCAGTAAAGACTCGGCATGGATGAGCCCCTCGTCCAGCGCCATGCCATAGACAAAGGGTTTCAGGACCGATCCCGGCGAGCGAACGCTGGCAATCATATCCACATGACCAAAACGGCTGTCGTCGCCGAAATCGGCGGAACCGACGTAGCCCCGTACCGCCATAGTGGTGTGATCCACCACCAGTATCGCCAGTGAGGTGCGCGGAGGAAGCTGGTTTTTCACATTCAGCGCCATGCTTTCCAGCTCGCGCTGCAGCGACGGATCCAGCGTAGAGACGATTTTATCGTGCGTAGTCATCGATAACAGTCGCCGCGCCAGTAACGGCGCCATCTGCGGCATCTGGCGCGGCGGGAGCCAGACCGGTTCCTGGCGGATTTCAGCGACCCGTCGGGGCGACCAGACATGATACTGCGCCAGCCGATCCAGCACCTTATTACGCGCCGCTTCAGCCCGCTCAGGCCAGCGATCGGGCCGCAAACGACTGGGTGCCTGTGGCAATACGGCCATTAGCGCCGCCTCGCCCCTTGTCATCTGTGACGGCGCTTTACCCAGCCAGCTCCAGCTTGCCGCTCCAATCCCTTCCAGCGTCCCGCCAAAGGGCGCACGATTAAGATAAAGCGTTAAGATGTCGTATTTAGAGAGATGCCACTCCAGTTGCAGAGCGCGCCATGCCTGAATCAGCTTGCCCCGCAGCGTTCGCGGCTGTGGGTCGATGATTCTGGCCACCTGCATGGTTAAAGTGCTGCCACCCGAAATGACGCTGCCATGACGCAGGTCCTGCCAGGCCGCGCGAAGCAGGGCGAGCGGATTAATCCCGGGATGGTACCAGAACCAGCGATCTTCATAGGTTAGCAACGCCTGTATGTACGTCGGCGACACGTCAGCGGGAGTGACCGGATAGCGCCAGATGCCCTGGTCGTCAGCGAAGCGCCACAGGGGGGTGCCGTCCTCGGCGACCACCACACGTGCGGGCTGAACCTCTTTAAGGGGCAAGGGGAATAACCGATCCAGAATCAGCGGGATAAGCAGTAAGGCCAGAATAAAAAGCGGCAGGGCTACCCACCGCTTTTTGATGTGCCTGTTTTTGATCACAACCCGGCCCGGCTACTGTTGTACATGCAGCTGTTGCGGCGTCGCACCAATCGCCCGCCACTCAGGTACGTACATCGATTCCACCTGCGGTGGCGGCATATGGTAGCTGCCCGGCGTCACTGCGCGCGCCAGATACATCAGGGTTGCAGGACGATACGTATCCACTGCCAGCGCGGCAACGAAGCGATCGTCACGGAACTCAATATGCCGGATGTTGGCCTGCTGCATATCCATCATGCTCTCTTTTAACGCATCCGCACTGTCACCCAGGCTGGCACTGCTGTCTGCCAGATTCTGGTTTTCCAGCTCCAGTCCGGCCGGTAACAGATCCACGACCAGCGCATCGCTGATGCGGCGTTTCGCGGCCACGGTAAGACGGACCACCAGCAATTCACCGCTGCGAAGATTATTGAGATCCGCCGGTTTACCGTCCAGGGTGAAGTACTCTCGCTTAACAGACAGCATATGGCTGACCGGATTCGGCGGCGTCAGCGGATAACCCACCACGTTCAGGCTGCCATACAGCGGTGCCGTGCCGGGATTGCTCACGTCAACGCCTTGCGCCAGCTGTTGACTATCCAGCCCTTTATTCACAGGCCCACTGCTGCTTACGGGCGGTTGATCACCCTGTAATATCGCCTGCCAATCCTTACCCTGTGCGGTTTGCAGCGTGCGCGCCGCCAGGTAAAGCGCATTGTTCTCCTGGGTAGAGAGCCAGCGCTTGCCGTTCAGCTCTTTCGACAAAGAGAGCAGCAGGCTGTTTTGCAGTTCCGGCTGCAGCTGATATTCCGCTAACAGGGCGATCATCATCCCCTCATCGCGCACCGTACTGCCGTAGTCGCCAAACCAGCTGCTTTCAGGTCGTGACAGCGTGGCGCCCTGCATCACAGCCAGCGGCGAACGCTGTCCATCCCCCATCAGCTTCAGCGCGACACCCAACTGCATCAGCGCCAGCCCCGATTTGGCCTTGTCACGCTTTTCGTAAAGCGCACGCAACGCGCCCAGTGGCGCACGCTGCTGACGCGCCAGCACCAGGCCGGCATAAGCCTGAACGCTGAAACGCAATGCATCGGTGTCGGCACTGCCACTAGCGGTAATTTGTGAAGGGTCCTGTAAATAACGCAGCAGCCGTGCGTTAGCCCGATCAATCACGTCAGGGGGCAAGGCATAGCCCGCTTCGCTGGCGCGCAGTAAAAAGTCAGTAACGTAAGGTGTGAACCAGAACTCCTCTTCACTCTGCTTACTCCACAACCCAAAGCTGCCGTCAGCACGCTGCATCCCGGCCAGACGGGCGATGCCGGTGTCAACGGCGGCCCGACGAACGTCATCACTGCTGGTTTTTATCCCCATAGCGCTGAGCTGCGCCTGACTGGTATAGAGCGACGGCCAGAGACCGCTGGTGGTCTGCTCCAGACAGCCATAGGGATAGGCATAAAGCGCACTAATGTAGCTGGCGATATTTAAAGGCGGACGATTACTCAGGGTCAGTTGTCCACTCAGGGTTTCTGCATCCAGACCCGCAAACGCCGCCGCCGTGACCTGCCAGGGGCGATCATGGTCAATCACAGCGGCAAAATTGAGGGTTTGCGCTGGATAAGGCGGCCTGACGCCAATCTTCCACGTCTGCTGGCTGGGCCGCACCGTCTCACCGGGCAGGTTCAGTCCTGAAATCTGCACCTGCACTTCGCCGTCACCAAACCCGGTTTTCGCCGTCACGGGCACCTGCAAGGTGGTCCTTTCGCCTTTTGCCAGCGTCACATTTTGTGTGGCCGCGCCCGACAGTCCTATCAGACCTTTGGCAGTCAAATCGACCTTCAGCGTTTGCGGCAGGTCCGTCAGATTGGTGATATCCAGCGCCAGTGAAGCGCTGTCGCCGCTGGCCAGAAAACGCGGCGTGGCCAGTTCGCTGACCAGCGGGGCAGCCACCACCAGCTTACGTTCGGCAGCGCCAAAGCTGTCATCGCTCCAGACCTGCGTCATTAAGCGCAACTCGCCGTTAAAGGCCGGAATGGGCAGCGTAATGGCGCCCTTGCCGTTTTTATCCAGCGTAACGGCCTGAAGTTGCTGCGCCACGATATTGACGTGGGTGACCGGTTTTTTACCGCCGCGCGTCATGGATTCGTCTTCACCGTCTCCCCCAAAGCGCAGAGCAGCCAGCCGTCCACCGCCTTCAATCAGTTGACCAAACACATCGTACTGATCGACGTTATAACGCTTGCGACCGAAAAAAGCCGTCCAGGGATCGGGCGTTTTATAATCCGTCACGCTTAACACACCGCTGTCTACCGCTGACAGCAGGACGTGCACCTTGTCAGGCAGCGGGCCGCCTTCACGGCTGGCCTGAACGTTCACCGTCAGGTTCTGCTCAGGACGAACCTTATCGGGTGCGTCCAGCGTCAGCGTTAAACGTCGCGCCTCGGTCGCCATCGGCAGATGTAACAGTCCGACCGCCCGTTTCGGCGTGGCACCACTGGTTTTGTCCCCTTCCCGAACCACAATGGCACTGAAATAGAGATCGTGGCGCTGCCAGTTGGCCGCGATCGGCACGTCCACCTGGGTTCCACCCTGCGGCACCGTTAAGGGTTGCCACCAGAGCGTCCCGCTGCTGGATTCCACCATCAGATAACCTTTCCCGGCCGTGGGCGATTCGACCTGCAAATGGACGGTTTCACCCGGCTGATACGCGGCTTTATCCAGCTTTAGTTTGACCTGGTCCGGACGCAGCGCGCCTGTACCATTGGTATTATCCTGCCAGTCATAGCCCGCCTGAAAACGCACGCTGCTGATGATTTTTTCACCCGACTGGACCTCTAGCCGGTAGCTGCCCCACTCGACCGGGAAGCTGACCTTGGTGCTGCCGTCAGCGGGAATGCTGACAGATTGCTCATCTTCCTGCAGGTCTTTGGCATCGTAACGTGACTGCCAGCCTTCACTGTCAGAGAAGCTCCAGTAGTAGTCACGCCGTTCACGAATTAAGCGTACGTCAAGCTTATCTGCCGCCAGCTTAGCGCCCTGACTGTTGGCATAAACAATATCGAATTCTGCCAGGCTGTTTTCCGGCACGGTCGGCTCATCGTGATAGCTGTCACTGCGGTAATCGTAGATCGCCTTATTGCCAAACAGCGGACGGATACCGGGCAACGCGTCCGCCGGCCAGATGGCCTGAGTAGCACGTCGGGTGACCGGACGACCGCCGGTTTCCAGCAGGCTGGCCTGCAGTATCAGGTTCAGCGGTGAGTGAAGTTGATCCCACTGATTATCCACGGTCAGTTGCGCCTTGCCGTTGGCGTCAAGCTTAAGATCGACATCGTCCAGACTGCGCTTCAGGCCCTGTTCGGTGATGTCACCAAACTGGTAGCCCGGCAGCGCAGCAACCGCCTCACGGGCCGGACGCAGATAGAGCTGTCCCTGCAGCTGATTCCCTGCCGCAGGCGCGCCATACAGATAGCGCCCCTCAATGTCGAACGTAATATCGGCATCCGCAGGCTGGGGTTGTTCATCGTTTTTCAGCGTTAATGCCATGCGCTCAGGCAGAAAATCCTCAACGCGGAAATGCCACTGCCGCAGCTGGTTATCACCGGTATTCAGCCGCAGCATCCAGCCGCCGGTCATCGCCGAAGCCGGTAAAGCAAACCGCTGCTGATAGAAACCGTCCTGCGGCTGCCAGACCACCGTGCGCACGACCTCGCCGTCGGGCTGTACCAGCTCAGCCTTAACCGGTTGGGCAGGTAAAGGCTTGCCGTCCGCATCGCGCAGCAGCGCATTGACGATCACTGTTTCGCCAGGCCGATAAATATCTCGTGGGCCGAAGACGAAGAGCTGTTTGTCATAGCCTTCGGGCCCCGCTACGGGGAATTCGGCTAAATCCAGAGCAGGGCGCGCCAGGTCGATCAGCGAAGTTTGTTCGCCCTTCATGGCCAGCAGGAACTTGCCTTTTTCGTCTGCATTAAGGCGCAAATGACCGCTGCTGTCGCTGGTGCCGTTTTGCAGCACCAGGCCTTTATCATTCAACAGCCTGATACTGACGCCGGAAAGCGGTGCGCCGTTTTCCAGACTCTGTGCGAAGAGTTCAAACTGGGTGGGAAAGCGGTGCAGCGACAGGCCGATATCGCTCAGGGTAAACAGCGTCGCAGGCATGCTGTAGTGATAAGTGCCCGCCTGCTTCATGACCGCCAGATAAACCCCTGGCTGCTGAAGCGGCTTAATGTCTTTCAGCGGCAACTGCAGTTTTTCCCGCGTGTTACGGGCCGGGTTGAGTTCAAAGCGGCCGGTATACACCAGTTGGCTGGTTTTCAGCAGTTCCTGAGATTGCCAGGTAGAGAGGTTGTTACCGTAATTCCACTGGGAAAGGAATTCCGCCAGGCCCGCATTTTTGATTCGGAAAAAATCCACATCCACCTGGTCTACGTTCAACGCCAGTACCGGCAGCCCCTGCGCGATACGCAACGGCAACAGGGAGCCTCGGCTGGCAAAGCCCACCATCGGCTCAATGTCGCGGGTAGTGATTTTTTTGCTGTAGGCCGTTGTAAGCGTCTCACCGCTGGCGGCGCGCAAGCCCGAATCGACGGTCACGGTGAACTGACGAGAGGGTTCAGGATGGCGAAAACGCAGGGCTTTACGATTGCTGGAAAGCTCCCAACCACCATCGACTTTGCCGTGTTTATCGTCGATCAACCTGACCTTTTGCGCCAGATCCTGCTTGTCATCCAGCGGCTGATTAAAGGTTAAAACCAGCGCCGCCGCGCCATCAAGCTGTAATTCAGAGAGATCGATAATGGTGAGTGGTTTGCTGGCCTGCGCGCTGGCTGCAGGGGTTTCTGCACTGACAGGAAAAACAGGTAAGGTGGCGACAGACAGCAGCGAACCACCGATCAGCATGCTGAACAGCAGCCGGTTAATGCGTTTTTTCATGGTAAATCCTTCACCGGGCCCCAGGGGAATTGTTATATAACGCTGGGCAATTTCACATCAACGCTCGCATTTAATCAACGCTTCTCTTGAGATGGTGTGCACATTACCCGACACTGGCATGACAGATTGCTGAGATGAGGTTGTTATGACGACGCCACTGTTTGTGTCCGCCGACTGGTTACAAGAACACTACAACGATGAAACGCTGCAGGTACTGGACGCACGTATGCTGCCGCCAGGCATGGATGCGGTTCGCAATATCCAGGCTGAATACCTGGCGGGTCATTTGCCCCAGGCACCTTTCTTTAATATTGAAGCACTTTCCGATCACACCAGCCCCTATCCGCATATGCTCCCGCGCGCTGAAAGCTTTGCCGTGGCCATGCGCGAGCTTGGCGTCAACAGTGATAAACATCTGATTGTTTATGATGAGGGCAACCTGTTTTCTGCCCCGCGCGCCTGGTGGATGCTGCGCGCTTTCGGCGTCGCCCAGGTTTCCATTCTGGCCGGCGGTTTGCAGGGCTGGAAAGCCGCAGGCTTTGCGCTGGCGGAGGGGGAAGTGAGCCTGCCTGAGGGCGAATTCGAGGCTGAGTTCGATGACGGGTTGGTGAAACGCCTGACTGACGTGCTGTTGATTAGCCATGAAGGTGGCGCACAGATTGTGGATGCCCGTGCGGCTAACCGCTTCAATGCCGAGGTAGATGAACCGCGTCCTGGTTTACATCGCGGGCACATTCCCAACAGTCTGAATCTGCCGTGGAACCTGTTGGTTGAACAGGGACAACTGAAGCCAGAGTCCGAACTGCGCGCCCTGTTTGCCCAGGCGGGCGTGGACCTGACGCAACCCGTTGTCGCCACCTGTGGCTCAGGCGTTACGGCGGTCGTGTTGATTCTGGCGCTGACGTCGCTGGGCGTTCGGGAGGCTACGCTCTATGACGGTTCCTGGGGCGAATGGGGAAGCCGGGACGATTTGCCGATTGCGAAATAAGAAGACGCGCGGCCGGTGAGGCCGCGCGCGTTGTCAGATAATACGCTGACCGCCTTTGAACTCGCGCAGGAAACTCCCCCAGCGACGTTCATAAAAGGGCGTGATGTGGGCGGTAAAGAAGTGGCTGATGCCGCGATCGTCTGCCGTGACCTCGCAGATATCAATGGGTGCGTCATCCAGTAACGTGTCGCTGGCGACGCTGCCAGCGGCCTGAATAATGGCCTCAATATCGCTGTCCGCTTCAATCCCAATCAGCAGGTTAGGTTCCTCATCCGCGCGTTCACGAATGCTGGCAACAAAGGCGCGTTTCACCTGCTTATATTTGCTGAGCAGCTGGGTCAGAGAGTCAATCATCTGGGCAGGCGGTTCTGCCACTTCCGACAGCAGCAGTGACTGCCCACCTTCCAGCACGCTTTGCTGAGTGAGTGCACTGCCCTCTTCGCCCAGCAGATGGCTGATTTCCGCCGCGGAGAACTCTTTTCCCGTCGGCAGTTTTGGGTTCAAAAACAGGGTTTCGCCACGCGTCATGTCAAACAGGGTGCGCACGGGTAAACGTAAATACGCCTGTTCGCTCTCAACGGCTTCGCTCATCGCCTGTTCGGAGGTAAAAAACGGTATGACGCTGCTGCCATCCTCTTTTTCCCAGTGCTGGAGATCCACCGGCGTACTGGCATCCAGTTGCTGGCTGGTGCTTTCGCCGGGCACCCAGACGTCAGCTTCCAGCAACAGCTGGAAAAATTCAGGCCGGTGCGCAGGCTCGGTCGCGGCCAGCTTCAGCACCTCTTCAAGACGGTTCATAGTTTACTTCTACCTTGAGAAAGCGGTGACCAGGTCACCGCTGGATTGCGCTTATTTCAGTAACAGGTTGGCGAGGGTACGGACACCAAGACCGGTTGCACCGGCAGCCCACTGATCGACCGCGCTTTTGCGATAGGTCGCTGAGCAGTCAATATGTAACCAGCCCTGCTGATAGTGGCTGACGAAGTACGACAGGAACGCGGCAGCGCTGCTGGCACCTGCCGAATGCGCCGGACTGGCAATGTTATTCAGATCGGCAAAGTTCGATGGCAGATGGTTGCGATGGAATTCCGCCAGCGGCAAACGCCAGAAAGGTTCGTTTTCGCTGACTGCGCTGCCCATCACCGACTGCGCCAGGCCATCGTCAAAGGTAAACAGTGCGTGATAATCATTGCCGACCGCCGTCTTCGCGGCACCGGTCAGGGTTGCCGCATCGATCAGAAGCGTTGGGTTCTGCTCGCTGGCATCAATCAGGCCATCAGCCAGTACCAGGCGGCCTTCAGCGTCAGTGTTCATCACCTCTACCGACTTGCCGTTGCGGTAGCGAATGATGTCGCCCAGTTTGAAGGCATTGCTGCTGACCATGTTATCCGCGCAGCAGAGGTAAAGTTTAACCCGCTTATTCAGCCCGCGCGCGATCGCCAGCGCCAGCGCACCGGTGACGGTGGCCGCGCCGCCCATGTCCGACTTCATTGAGTCCATGCCAGCGCTCGGTTTCAGGCTGTAGCCGCCGGTATCAAAGGTAATGCCTTTGCCCACCAGACAGGCGTAAACAGGTGCCTCGCTGTCTCCGGTTGGGTTGAAATCCAGCGCCAGAAAGACCGGCGGGCGGTTAGAGCCGCGACCCACGGTGTGCAGGCCCATGTAGCCTTGTTCGCGTAAGTCGTCGCCTTTGGTGATGCGATAGCTGACGGCCTCACCACCCAGCTCACTGAGTAAGTCAATGGCGCTGTGCGCCAGCGTTTCCGGGCCCAGATCGTCGGCTGGTAAATTAATGGTGTCGCGCACCCAGCCAACAATTTTGCGGCGGCGATCGAACTCCGCCTGCTCGTGTTCACCCAGTTGCGGCCAGTCCACCTGGTTTTTGCCCTTAGGCCCGCGATAACCCTGCCAGAATGCCCAGCACTGCTCAAGGTGCCAGCCTTCGCCAGCCAGTGAAACATGACGAATGCCCTGGCCATCCAGTTTACGGGCGGCCCGTTGAATGGTCATCAAGGCATCCGCTTCACGCAGGTGCAGGGTCATGCCGTTATCATTGCTGCTTAACAGCGCTTTTTCGCCCCAGCGCGCATCGGCGGGCTGGCTGCTGAGCGTAATATTCATCGGTTGTGTATTCATTGTAGGGCTCCGTATTCGTTATTCGTTTCATCCAGCCTGTTTTAAGACGGCTTTTTCATTCAGATGTTACGCTGCACGCCGCAGATGTTGTCGGCGCACAGTTTGTCAGCCTCGGCTGGCAAATGCATCATGACTTCATGAGTTCACGCAGGCGCGTAACGGACTTCTGCACCAGCGCGATGGCATAATCGATCTCGTCTTCCGTGGTAAAACGGCCCAGCGAGAAGCGAAGCGAGCTGTGTGCCAGCTCTTCGTTCAGGCCAAGCGCACGCAGGACATAGGAGGGTTCAAGACTGGCAGAAGTACAGGCCGATCCAGACGACAGCGCAAGATCTTTTAACGCCATGATCAATGACTCACCTTCAACGTCAGTGAAACTTACGTTGAGAATGTTGGGACAGCTGTGCTGCAAATCGCCATTTACGCTGACGCCGCCGGTCTGGCGCAGCCCCTGCCACAGCCGATCCCGAAGGGCAGACAAGCGGGCCATCTCTTCTTCGCGGACTTCACGGGCAATGCGATAGGCTTCACCCATCCCCACGATCTGGTGCACAGGTAAGGTGCCCGAGCGCATATTGCGTTCATGGCCGCCACCATGGATTTGTGCATCGATCTGAACGCGCGGCTTACGGCGCACATACAGCGCGCCGATCCCTTTGGGGCCATACACTTTATGGGCGGAAAAGGACATCAGATCGACAGGGAGTTCACTCAGATCGACAGCGAGCTTACCTACGCTCTGTGTGGCATCAACATGGAACAGGATGCCACGTTCGCGGCAGAGCGCGCCCATCGCGGCGATATCCTGAATCACGCCAATTTCATTGTTCACGTGCATGATCGACACCAGAACGGTGTCATCGCGCAGTGCAGCACGCAAATCCTCAATCGCGATCAGACCATTGGCGGCGGGCGTCAGCCAGGTAATGTCGAAGCCTTCACGTTCAAGTTGCAGGCAGGTATCAATCACCGCTTTATGTTCGGTTACGCTGGTAACGATGTGCTTGCCGCGCGCCTGATTAAACTGGGCTGCGCCTTTAATGGCGAGGTTGTCGGATTCGGTGGCACCGGAGGTAAACACGATTTCACGCGGGTCAGCATTCACCAGCTCTGCCACCTGATTACGCGCAACGTCTACCGCTTCTTCGGCCTGCCAGCCAAAACGGTGTGAACGAGAGGCCGGGTTACCAAACGTGCCATCCAGCGTCAGGAATTGCATCATTTTGCTGGCCACACGCGGATCGGCCGGCGTGGTAGCGGCGTAATCCAGGTAAATCGGTAATTTCATTGCGCTACAGCTCCGTATAGAAAATCATACGTATTTATAGCAGATTCAGCCCCTACCGCGTTAGCAGTAAGGGCCGGAGAAGAGGAGGATTACGAGGCGCGAAGGTTCACGTTGATTTCCTGAGAACGGGAGTTCTGGAAACGGCGGTTGTCATTGGCGTTCTGACGGTCGGCCACATCCAGGATTTCCTGATTATTCACCAGCTCAGCCAGCGTAATGTTGTTCAGGAACTCACTAATGCGCACACTCAGATCGCGCCACAGGACGTGAGTCAGGCAGCGTTCGCCGCCCTGGCAGCCTTCTTTGCCCTGACACTTGGTGGCGTCTACGGACTCATCTACCGCCGTGATCACTTCTCCCACCGCAATCGCATTGGCTTCTTTACCTAGCAGATAACCGCCGCCCGGCCCGCGGACGCTTGCTACCAGGCCATGCTTGCGTAAACGCGAGAATAACTGCTCCAGATAGGAGAGCGAAATGCCCTGGCGTTCAGAGATATCTGCCAGTGGAACCGGGCCCTGGTGAGAGTGAAGGGCAACGTCCAGCATGGCGGTAACAGCATAACGTCCTTTGGATGTCAGTCTCATAGCATACAACCTCAATAGCGTCCGGTTATCGGAGGATTAGCGAAGATGGCAGCAAGTCTGACATTCCTGAGTAATTTGGTCAACTATTTAACCAAGTAAATTACTCAAGTATTTAACCTGGTAATTTACTCAACTATTATTCGCCGTCCGTTCTGGTTCCTTTTCGCTTCTCGAAAGACGAGAGCATACCGCGCAAAATATTGAGCTCATCGCGTTCAGGACGGGCGCGCGTATACAGACGACGCAGTTTGCTCATGACCTGGCCCGGGTTGGCTTCACGGATAAACCCGCTTTCCAGCATCATGTTTTCCATGTGCTGATAGAAGCGTTCCAGATCGTCCACCAGCGGATAAGGGGAAGCGTCGTACTGCGGTTTTGGGGTTTGGTTCTCTTGCGCCTGAAGCCAGGCCATACGCACTTCATAAGCAATGATCTGCACGGCCATCGCGAGATTCAGCGAGCTGTATTCCGGATTCGCCTGAATGGCCACGTGGTAGTGACACTTTTGCAATTCGTCGTTTGTCAGTCCGACGCGTTCACGGCCAAACACCAGCGCGACAGGCGCCTGCTGCCCTTCTTCAATACTTTTCACGCCGCATTCCCGGGCGTCCAGCATCGGCCACGGCAGAGATCGCGAGCGGGCGCTGGTGCCGACCACCAGGCTGCACCCGGCAATGGCTTCATCCAGGGAGTCTACAATCTTTGCCTCACCGATAACATCACTGGCACCCGCTGCCAGAGAGATAGCCTGAGAGTCTGGCTTCACCAGCGGATTCACCAGATAGAGGTTAGTTAACCCCATGGTTTTCATGGCTCGCGCTACGGAGCCCATGTTGCCGGTATGAGAAGTTTCCACCAGCACGATACGAATATTTTGCAGCATAAGAGTTGGGATCGGTCAGAAAATGATGACGCGTACTCTAACATAAAGCAGGACATTTACCGAACACCCTGCTATACTCCGCGCCGTTTTCCCCGTTCTTTAACATCCAGCGAGAGATACCGATGCATCCAATGCTCAACATTGCCGTGCGCGCAGCGCGCAAGGCCGGAAATTTAATTGCCAAGAATTATGAAACCCCGGACGCTGTCGAGGCCAGCCAGAAAGGCAGCAACGACTTCGTAACGAATGTTGACCGCGACGCAGAACGCCTGATTATCGAAGTCATTCGTAAATCTTACCCAAAACATACCATCATCACTGAAGAAAGCGGTGAGCTTGAGGGCGAAGATCAGGATATTCAATGGGTAATCGATCCGCTGGATGGCACCACCAACTTTATTAAACGCCTGCCCCACTTCTCTGTTTCTATTGCCGTTCGTATTAAAGGCCGTACAGAAGTGGCTGTCGTTTACGATCCTATGCGTAATGAACTGTTCAGCGCCGTACGCGGACAGGGCACGCAGCTGAATGGTTACCGCCTGCGCGGCAGTATCGCTCGCGATCTGGATGGCACCATTCTTGCCACCGGTTTCCCCTTCAAGCTCAAACAGCACGCCCCAGCTTATATGAACATCATGACCAAGCTGTTTACGCAGTGTGCCGATTTCCGTCGCACCGGCTCCGCTGCGCTGGATCTGGCGTACGTCGCCGCAGGCCGCGTTGATGGCTACTTTGAAATTGGTTTGAAACCGTGGGATTTCGCGGCGGGTGAACTGCTGGTGCGCGAAGCGGGCGGACTGGTCACTGACTTCACCGGCAACCACGGCTACCTGCATTCAGGCAACATCGTTGCCGGTAACCCTCGCGTGGTGAAATCGCTGTTATCGGCGATGCGCGAAGAGCTGAGCGAAGCGCTGAAGCGCTAAAAGAAAAGGCGGCACGATAACGTGCCGCCTTTCTTATTGCCTTGGGATTAACGACGTTCGTGCGTTAACACCTGACGTGGCTGAGTACGACGTCCTACCATTCCCATCACGCCTGCCAGTACCGCTTCAATAATCAGGATAAAGAAAGCATACCAGCTGGCTTTCGCGGTTGCTTTCGCCGCCTGCTCGCCGGCTTCACGCGCTTTCTGCTCTGCCTGTTTTTTCAGTTCCTGATATTTCTGCATAGCCTGTTGATAGCTTTGTTCTGCCTGATTGACGATCTGTTCAGCTTCCTGATCGCTTTTTCCGGTCCGCGCTTTAATAATATTTTTTAAAGCATCACGATCGGCGGCCTGTAAAGTATCTGAATGACGAGCAATAACGCCTTTAAACCAGTTTGCTAAATCTGTGTCTGCCGTTTGTGGATGATTAGCCGTGTTATTTGCCTGATTTTCGGCATTCTGCGCTTCATTATTCGCATCCTGCTTCAGATTTTCCGGTTGTAATTCAGGCTTACCCGTTTGACGCAGCGTCGTTTCCAGTTCTTGCTGCATATTGTCTAAATTAATATTATTTTGCTGCAGTTTTTCTTTAGCCATTTGGGTAACCGATGGCGCAGCGGCTGAAATACCACTTCCTACTGCCTGGAAACCCGTACCAAGAATATTCATGGCGCCGCCTAATACGCTACTGGCAAGGCTCACGGCCAGGTAAATAGTTAAGACGGTACTAATACCAAACATCAGCAAGCCGTGCAGTGCGCCTTCACGCTGCGCCAGGCGACCGGCGACGTAGCTACCGGCGGCAATAGCGATCAGCATTTCAATGGCCGTCCAGACTAGGGCACCCGTTCCAAGATGTTTAAATGGATTATCTTCCTGCAAAGGGTCAATGGTGGTAGCACCAATTGCCGTACCCAGCAAGGTTAATAATATGTGAATAATCAAAGCACAAATTACACCGGCAAAAACGGCACTCCAGGAAATGCGTTTAAGGGGTAAGCCTGCCGCTCCGGTGACGAGCGGATCGTTGTAGCCATTATTAATACGGGTATCAGCCATGAGATATTTCCCTCGCAACACATAGCAGGTGAGTGTCGTTTTTTTCATTCCCAGACAGGGGTTCGCAATAACTATAAACAGCGTAGTCAGTGAAAACTATTTTCACCACTCAACGTGCAAGAGAAAATAAAAATAGTTGCGAAGCGAAAATGCGAGGATCCCGGCAGCGGGGAATATCTTCCGCCGCCGCAGAAATTAAAAGGGTCGGATACCGCCGGTAAAACCAGGCTGAGCAGACTGCCAGAGCGCACAGCCCACAACAATCAACGTCAGGCTGCCCACTAACGCCAGCACAGGCAACAGGCTGCGCGCACCTTTACCCACCTGGCTGTCCGCGCCAAGACGTTGCGCCAGCGCGCGGGAACGCTGCACCAGTAAGCCAATGGCAGAAATGGTCAGGGCGGTCCCCACCGCCATAACGGCGGCAGAAAGGACGCCCCACAGATACACGCCAATCACTTTAGAAAACAGCAGCATCATGATCGCGCCTGAACAGGGACGCAGCCCCATGGAGATCACCACCAACAGCTGCGTTTTGCCATTAACGGCGCCCGCCATTTGCTGTGCGCTGGGCAAATGCGCATGGCCACAGCCACAGTGTTCATCATGCTGATGATGAGGGCGCAGCGCATGAATCCTCATTGTCGGCTGAGGACGCAACAGCAGCCAAAGCGCCTTTATCGCCCGGTAGCCTATCCAGATACCCAGGGCAATAACCAACACATAACTGCTCTTCTCCAGCCAGAAACTGCTGAGGTGCAGCTGCCGCGATGAGGTTTTCAGCACCACCAGCATCAGCGTGACCAGGATGATAGCCACTGAGCCCTGTAGCAACGAGGCCAGTAGCGTGAGTTTCATGCTGGTTTTTAGTTTTGCCGGATGCGTTGCCAGAAAGGTCGTGATCACGACTTTACCGTGACCTGGCCCTAAGGCATGCAGGACACCATAGATCAGGCTGAATGCCAGTAACGACAGTCCGGCATGATGAGGCTGCTCGGCAACCTGCTGCAGGAGCTGAGTCATCTGGCGATGCAGCACTTTTTGCCAGAGCACGCTTTGCAGAAGTATCTGGGGCCAGTGCAGCCAGATGGCCGCGCCCAGAGTAACCAACCCTGCCGTAAACAGTGCCAGCGGCCACAGCCGTTTTTTGGCTTGGGTCGTGAGCGTCAGTGACATGTCAGTATTACCGTTTGTGCAAACTGCCTTCCCAGATCCATATCCTCAGGCGGCGCATCTGCCTTGTCGAGCGAGAGCGCATACTGTTTCAAAGAGTCATCCGGTTTGGGCGTATGTAAGGTGAATGCACAGCGTGACTGTAAAGCTTGCGGTACAGTTAACGCCTCAGGTTTGTCGTAGAACATATCCACGAAGTAGGTCGGATCGAAGGTTAAAATCTCAAAGCGTTCATTTTTGAGTAAAGGCGGCTCGGCCAGTGGCAGAACAAATTCCAGTACCGCCTTATTGCCGCTGCGCGACAGATTGTATTCCGTTGGTAAATTCAAGAACTTCACCCGCTGCTTGTTATGCCAGATTTCGGAAAAGTAATGTTGCCCGAGCACGTTCGCCATCACACCCGCCGCCAGTTTCTTCCATACCACCGTTCCCGGTTTGGCATCGCTCGCGTCATACAGCAGGTCGGCGGAGGTAATCTCATCCATGGTCCACGTCATTTTCAGGCCGGTAAAACGATCGTCCTTCGTGACCAGCTCGGTTTTCATATCAATAAAGCTGTGTGGATGTGCCAGCGCTGACGAACTGACCAGGGTAAATAGTGCAAAAAACATGCGTCTCATAATGTTATAAAGTAACGTTCCTGATGAAAAGGTTTCTTAAGTAACAAAATTTTGTGACCCGCCTTAAACCTCTGAACAAAAAAACGGGTAAACCGTTCAAGGGTTCAGGAGGTTGACTATTCTTAGCTAAAAATAGCCTGCTGGAATAATGATTGATGAGTTCTGCTACATCTTCAGCACCACTCTTCACCGGTTCACAGCGTCGCTGTCATCTGTTGTTACTGCTGTTTCTGCCCGCTCCTGCACTGACGCTTAAAAGATTAAGCCTGCTAAACGGAGTGGACATCGCCACCGCGAGACAGGACATCGCAGAAGTGGGTGATGAGATACAGCGCTATCATCGACTGGAACTTCATCAGATGGTGGATGGCAGCCTGCGCATTCATGGTACAGAGCTGGATCGACGCATTTGCTTAATCCATAATTTGCGACGGAGCCTGCGACTGTCGCAGGCCTTTGTCTGCGAGCATTTTGCCGCGCCCTTACGCCTGCGTCTGAAGCAGATGAAAATTGAAAAAGCGCTGTACGATGAAACCAATTTACAGGCGCTGATCCAGCACTGCAGCCTGTGCCTTAATCGCCCGTTCAGCACGCGCGATCAACTCTTTTTACAAATATTTATGAAATACGGCCTGTGCCAGCGCCAGCCTGCGATCTTTACGGCGCAGCAGCAGGCATGGCTGTCAGCGAAAGCAGAACGTCAGGCCGCAAAAGATGTTATTCATCACTGGCAAAAGCGCTGTCATCTGACGCCGGACGCCAGCGAAACGGATTTCTGGACGCTGTTATTTAGTCTGATCCATTTTCCGGACGCCAACCGTGTCGACCATCCCAGCGAGCAGCGACTGATGCGCGCCACACAGCGGCTCATTGATGATTTTGAGCACGTCGCCGGCACCACTTTTCATGACCGCACCGAACTCCAGCAGCAGTTATATACCCACCTGGCACAGGCGCTGGATCGCACCTACTTTACAATGGCTATTGATGACAGTGTGGCACAAGACGTAACCAGGCTTTATCCGCGCCTGCTGCGCACCACACAGCAGGCACTGGACGCTTTCGAGCAGACATTTCAGGTTCAGTTCGCGCCGGAAGAGGTCAGCCTGGTGACGGTGATTTTCGGTGCGTGGCTGATGCAAAGCAGCGCATTGCAGGAAAAACAGGTGCTGCTGCTCACCGGTGACGATCCCGAACTGGAACAGGATGTCGAGCAGCAAATCCGCGAGATTACCTTGCTGCCTGTTAACATCACCTATCAGCGCGTTGAAGATTTCCAGCGCGACGGCGCACCGCGCGAAGTCGATGTCATTATTTCGCCTTATGTCACCTCGCTGCCCCTTTTCTCTCCCCCACTTATCCACGCCGAACTGCCGCTGACTGAATACCATCAGCAACGCATTCGCTATTTGCTGGAATCCTGACGCGGCCGCAGGAACAGTGCGGGCAGTGCCACCAGCGCCATCCCCCAGAAGAGATGACCGTGCAGGTGAGTAAAGAGTACGCCGCAAATCATGGTCATGACGGCAATTCCGCCGCCCATTGCCAGCGCCGAATAGAGCGACTGCAAACGGATCACATCCGCCCCCTGCCGTGAAGCGATAAAGCGCATTGCGGCCAGATGACATACCGTAAAGCTACCGCAGTGGAGTAGTTGCCCCACAATCAGCAGCGGCAACGCGGTGCTGGCGCCGAGCAGTCCCCAGCGAACCAGCGCACAGATGCCTGACAGCAACAGCAGATCCCGTGCGCGCCAGCGGTGAAACAGTCGATGGCTTAAGGCAAACACCACGATTTCCGCTACCACGCCCAGCGACCACAGATAACCCACCACCGATGCAGAATAACCGCTCTCCTGCCACCAGATGGCGCTGAAGCCATAATAAGCCGCATGTGCGCCCTGTAATAACGTCACGCACACCATAAAGCGCCAGACCGCGTTTTCCTTTATCAGATCGCGCCAGGCCTGCCAGCCTCCACCCACTCTGCCCTGCCTTTCGCTGCCCTGGGGATGGGTACGCGGGGTAAGCAGCATTCCTGCCAGCATACTGACCAACCCAACCGACAGCAGCATTAAGATCGCCTGCGAAGAGAAGGCGCTCACCAGCATACCGGTCAGGGCTGAGCTGATCACAAACGCCAGCGAACCCCACAAGCGAACGGGCCCGTAGGCAAGGCCAATTTGCTGCGTCCAGGTGGCGGCCAGTGCATCGCTTAAAGGAACCAGCGGCGAGAAAAACAGGTTAAAACCGGTCATGACTAACAGCAGCCACATCCACTGCTGCCCAACCCAATAGCCCGCCGCAATAAAGCAGGTCAGCAGGGCCAGCAGGCGTAATGCCGTAATCAGTTGTCCGGGATTTTTAACCTGAGAGGCGATGAATAAACTGCCCACAAAGCGCGCCACCATGCCGCACCCCAATAGCAGGCCAATTTGTTCAGCATTCAGGCCCACACCTTTGAGCCAGACGCCCCAGAAAGGAAGATAAATGCCGTAGCAGAAAAAGTAGGTGAAGTAGCTTAGTCCAAGCCACTTGGCGGAGCCGATTGCCATGTTCCCTCCAGCAATGATGCGTCCAGGCAATGATATGTGGTCGTTACTTTGTCAGAGCCGGGTTATGCAGGCAATAAAAAAGGATGGCCATGGCCATCCTCTTGTCAGACTGTGTTTTCAACAGAAAGGATTATGCGTAAACCGGCAGGCGCGCACAGATATCCAGTACTTTCTGCTTGGTACGCTCAATGGTGGCTTCATCGTTGATGTTGTCTAACACATCCGCGATCCAACCGGCCAGTTCGCGTACGTCTGCTTCTTTAAAGCCACGGCGCGTAACGGCAGGCGTACCAATTCGAACACCAGAGGTGACAAACGGGCTTTTCGGATCGTTTGGCACGCTGTTTTTGTTTACGGTGATATTCGCGCGGCCCAGTGCGGCATCGGCTTCTTTACCGGTCATGTTTTTGCTGACGAGATCGATCAGGAACAGGTGGTTATAGGTGCCGCCTGATACGATGTTATAGCCACGCGCGATCAGCACTTCTACCATTGCCTTAGCGTTTTTGGCGACCTGCTGCTGGTAGGCTTTAAACTCAGGCTCCATGGCTTCTTTGAAGGCCACGGCTTTACCGGCGATCACGTGCATCAGCGGGCCGCCCTGTCCACCGGGGAAGACGGCTGAGTTAAGCTTTTTGTACAGCTCTTCATCGCCACCCTGCGCCAGGATGATACCGCCGCGCGGACCAGCCAGGGTTTTGTGCGTCGTGGAGGTCACGATATGTGCATGTGGAACCGGGTTAGGGTAAACATCCGCAGCAATCAGACCGGCAACGTGCGCCATATCCACAAACAGCCATGCGCCAACGCTGTCAGCGATTTCACGCATTTTAGCCCAGTCGCAAATCCCGGAATACGCCGAGAAACCGCCGATGATCATTTTAGGCTTATGAGTCTGTGCCAGCTCGGCCAGTTCGGTATAGTCAATTTTACCGGTTTCGTCGATGCCGTAAGGCACAACGTTGTACAGTTTGCCCGACAGGTTAACCGGTGAACCGTGTGTCAGGTGACCGCCGTGTGCCAGGTTCATGCCCAGAATGGTATCGCCGGGCTGCAGCAGCGCGGTGAAAACGGCAAAGTTAGCCTGAGAACCAGAATGAGGCTGCACGTTCGCATAGTCAGCGCCAAACAGGGCTTTAGCACGGTCGATAGCCAGTTGTTCAACAATGTCTACGTATTCGCAGCCACCGTAGTAGCGCTTGCCCGGATAGCCTTCGGCATATTTGTTAGTGAGCTGAGAACCTTGCGCCTGCATAACACGCGGGCTGGTGTAGTTTTCAGAAGCAATCAGTTCAATGTGCTCTTCCTGACGCACTTTCTCTTGCTCCATCGCCTGCCACAACTCGGCATCATAATCGGCAATGTTCATTTCACGCTTTAACATCCGCATCTCCTGACTGGCTATCTTTAAATCGGCAATTTACGCCCCTGAGGGCGAAGGCAGACAGTGTAAACCGTTTTATCGGGGTAAGGTAGGGTGAATTCCCTCTTTTTACGCAAACGTTTGGCTACCGAGACGCCATGCCTTTTTATCCCTTTTTTGCAACGATTGCCCGCCAATATCATTTTTTCACTCTGTAAAAGATTTTTTGCACTTTTGTCGCGAAAACCGGCCAGTTGTTGCCAGAAACCCAGCATGAGATTTACAGCATCAAAGAAACGATCATAAGATGCATTTAAAATGCAACTTTAAATGAGGTGTTGCCATGCTTGATGCTCAGACTATTGCTACCGTGAAATCATCCCTTCCCGCCCTTGCTGCCTGCGGTCCCGATCTGACTGCTCATTTCTATGACCGCATGCTTGCTCAGCATCCTGAACTAAAAAATGTCTTTAACATGAATAATCAACGTAACGGCGGGCAGCGTGAAGCCCTGTTCAATGCGATATGTGCCTACGGCGCAAACCTCGAAAACCTGACGGCGATACTGCCGGCTGTTGAAAAAATTGCGCAAAAACATACCAGCCTGAATATTCAGCCCGCGCAGTATGCAATTGTGGGTGAGTATTTACTTGCTACCATCAAAACACTGTTGAATCCCGGTGATGACGTGCTGGCAGCATGGGGACGTGCTTACGGCGTACTGGCGGATGTGTTTATCCAGCGCGAAGAAGCGATTTATCAGGCATCGGAGCAGCAAAAAGGCGGATGGCGCGGGACGCGGCCGTTTCGCATCAGCGCGATTGAGCAGCAGAGTGCCGTGATCAAAAGCTTTACTTTTACGCCTGTGGACGGGGGTCCGGTTGCCCCCTTTAAACCCGGTCAGTATCTGACGCTTCACTTGCAGCCCGCAGGTTGTGAATATCATCAAATTCGTCAGTACTCACTAACCACAGGGAGCAACGAGAAAATGTACCGTATCGCGGTGAAACAGGCGCCGCAGGGAATCCTGTCCGGCTGGCTACATCAGCATGCAGAAGTCGGCAGTGAAGTGCAGTTGGCCGCCCCGCACGGCGATTTTTTCCTGCAGGTGAGCCCGACAACGCCGGTCACGCTCATTTCCGCCGGCGTTGGACAAACCCCAATGCTGGCAATGCTCCACGCGCTGGCTGCACAGCGGCATCTGGCGCCCGTCAACTGGCTTCACGCCGCCGAAAATGGCAAACAGCATGCCTTCGCAGACGAAGTGACCACCACTGGTGCTCTGCTTCCTGATTTTGAACAGCACATCTGGTATCGCGAGCCGGACGAACCCGATGCAGGCCGCTACGATGCGCAAGGTATGATGGATTTGGCGACCCTGTCAGCGCGGCTGCGGGATGTGAATACCCACTTTTATCTCTGCGGGCCACTTGGCTTTATGCAATTTATCGTTAAGCAGTTGCATGCGGTCGGCATTACGGCGGACAGAATTCACTATGAGCTGTTCGGTCCACATAAAGAGATATGAATCGGCGACTGCGAACGACGCCCTTGAAGCAGTGGTGCCAGCCGTTCGGTGTGCAGTGCTGCGTTAACGCGGGCGGGGGTAACACTTTGTGGTGAAACAGACAGCTTTTCGCCCCTCCCTCATATCAGGACGGGGCGAGATCTCGACGAATGAAACTTTTCCAACATCGCCGGGATTTCAGCTAAAGATTTTGCATCTAAAGTGAATTAAATCGCTTCTTCGTCTTCTTCGCCAGTACGGATGCGCACTACGCGGGCAACATCGAAAACAAAGATTTTACCGTCGCCGATTTTTCCGGTTTGTGCGGTGCGCATGATGGTTTCGACGCAGGTATCAACGATATCATCTCCGACAACCATTTCGATTTTCACCTTGGGCAGGAAGTCCACCATGTACTCTGCGCCACGGTAGAGTTCCGTATGGCCTTTCTGGCGACCAAATCCTTTTACTTCGCTCACGGTCATGCCGGTAATGCCGACTTCAGCAAGTGCCTCACGCACGTCATCGAGCTTGAAGGGTTTAATAATTGCATCGATCTTTTTCATGTCAGATCCTTTCCTCGAGCCCTCCATGGTTAGAGGGTTATTAAAGTATAAATGTCGCTGGCAGCGCCGCAGACTATGGGGGCAAAAAATTACTCTTTAAAGTCGCTGGCGTCCAGTTCATGCCGTGACAGCAGCTTATAGAATTCGGTACGGTTACGTCCAGCCAGACGCGCGGCGTTGGTGACGTTCCCTTTGGTCATCTGTAACAGCTTACGCAGATAGTTAAGTTCAAACTGATTCCGTGCTTCAACAAAGGTCGGTAGCGCGCTGTTTTCGCCACTCAGCGCCTGCTCTACCAGCGCATCGCTGATAACGGGCGAGGAGCTGAGTGCGACACACTGCTCAATGACGTTAACCAACTGACGCACGTTACCTGGCCAGCTGGCAGACATCAGGCGCTTCATCGCATCGACGGAGAAGCTGCGTATCTGCGGCTTATGCCGTTCTGCCGTTTGACGCAGCAAATGGTTAGCCAGCAGTGGGATATCTTCGGTACGTTGATGCAGCGCGGGGATTTTCAGGTTCACCACGTTCAGGCGGTAAAAGAGATCTTCGCGAAACGCATTTTTTTCCATCGCTTTCGGCAGATCCCGGTGCGTGGCCGAGATAATCCGGACATCAATATCGATATCATTATTGCTGCCCAGCGGCCGGACTTTACGCTCCTGGAGCACGCGCAGTAACTTCACCTGCAGTGCAGGCGGCATATCGCCAATTTCGTCCAGAAACAGCGTGCCGCCTTCCGCGGCTTTAAACAGGCCGTCACGCGCGCTGACCGCGCCGGTAAAGGCGCCTTTGGCGTGACCGAACAACTCTGATTCCAGAAGCTGCTCAGGTAAGGCACCGCAGTTAATGGCCACAAACGGCTTTTGCGCGCGCGGGCTGGCGGCATGGATAGCCTGTGCCAGGACTTCTTTACCCGTGCCGCTTTGCCCGTTAATCAGCACGCTGACGTCTGACTGGGCAACCATGTGTGCCTGTTCAAGTAAGCGCAGCATCTGCGGGCTACGGGTCACTATGGCTTCACGCCAGCGGTCGTCGCTGACTGGCGCTCGCTGCGCCAGGGCTTCGTCTATCGCCTTATACAGTGCATCGCGATCCACAGGCTTGGTAAGGAAGCTGAACACGCCCTGCTGCGTTGCCGCTACGGCTTCCGGGATTGAACCATGCGCCGTTAAAATGATGACCGGTAAACCCGCGTGACGCTTTTGAATTTCAGCAAATAATGCCAGGCCGTCCATTTCATCCATGCGCAGATCGCTGATGACCAGCTCGATCTTCTCTTTCTGCAACAGCCGAAGCGCATCGGGCCCACTGGCCGCGGTCGTCACCTGATATCCCTCACTGGTCAGGCGCATACCTAACAGTTTGAGCAGGCTGGGATCATCATCCACTAAAAGCAGGTGGGCCGCTTGTTTCACCATTACTGATCTTCCTCTTGTGGCAGTGCCGTTCCGTGACTGCCATCAGGCATATCAGAGGTTTTGCGCGACGAAAGCTGGCGCTCAATATCGGTTAGCCGCTCCAGTTTGCGCTGGGTATCACTGAGCTGCTGACGCAGTTTTATCTGTTGTTGACGCAGCGAATCTGACTGGGCATCGCTGCTCTGTTGCAAATGGGCGTAGCGTGACCGCATGGCGCTGAGTTCAAGCTGGGCGACCTGATTGCTGCGCCAGAGCTGAATTAACGCACGCATATTGGGGGGGAACTGCTCGCTGTAGCCATCAAGCACGTTGATGTAGTCGCGGCGTTCCAGTGGCGTCACATTGCCGTTTGCCATTAATACCCCCTGCTTAAAGGCGCGCGACCAGCTGTCCACCGGCCAGCGGTGGGCCTCCGCTCGTGCTTCAGCGGGAGAAAGTCGTTCGGCACAGTCTATACTGCGCATCCAGTAAAGGGGATTCGTCATGGCGGCGCTATTCTCAATACGCCAGATATCGACGCAGCGCATACTGAGATAGTCGACCAGCCGCGCTTCGGGCACCACAACGCTGCCCGAAGCGGGCTGGGCTGTTGTGGTGACCGGGGATGAGGCACACCCACTGAGCATCATGCTGCTCAGTGCGCTTATCACGAGGGCGGTGAAAAATTTCATGCTTCAGACTTTCCCGGCTGTGGTGTTCAGTTCGATGCGAAAACAAACATCAGCGTCGTCACGGGTAACCAGTTGCAGGCTACCGTGCATGCGGCGCAGACAATCCTTTGCGATGCTTAACCCCAGTCCGCTGCCTTTGACCGGCCCTTTACGCTGATGACTGCCCTGGAAAAAAGGTTCAAAAATCATCTCCTGCTCATTTTCGGGAATGGGCGTACCGCTGTTAGCGACATCGATGATTATTCGATCGCCCTGCCGCTGGCTGTGCAGCCAAATGTTACCGGATTCATTGCCATAGTTCACGGCGTTAGAGTAGAGGTTGTCAATCACGCTCATCAATAGCATAGGTTCTGCCAGGCAATCTTTGGCTTTCAGATCGATATTGACATGCATAAGCTTGGTTCGGGCTGAGAGTGCATGCGCATTAACAACGTCATACACGATGTCATTCAGATCCACCGTTTCCAGGGTAATCGGGCCATCAGCCAGTTTGCGGTTGTAATCAAGTAGCTGTTCGATAAGGCGTTGCAGGTGGCGACTGCTGTTATCCAGTATTGAAACGATTTCTTTCTGTTCAGGATTCAGTATGCCCGCAACCTCATCAGCCAGCAGCTCTGTACCTTCACGCAGGCTGGCAAGCGGCGTTTTAAGTTCGTGTGAAAGATGACGTAAAAATTCATGTCGCTGGGTTTCCAGCCAGGCCAGGCGTTCACTTAACCAGATAATACGTTGCCCCAAAGAGCGTAACTCGCGCGGACCGCGAAACACCATGCTGCTGCCCAGTTCGCGTCCTTCGCCAAGTCGGTTAATCATCCGCTCTACGCTTTTTACCGGGCCGATGATCATGCGGGTAAACAGCAGGGTTAACGTCAGGCTGATAATAAACAGGATAAGCGCCTGCCAGCCAAAAAACTGACCACGGTCGGCTATTTCACGTTGCAGTTGCAGACCACGTGCAAACACCACTTCTCGCGTATCCTGCACCAGTTGCACGTTTGTCGCTGAAAATTTTTCCAGCGCCTTTGACGCATCGGTCACAGGATTACCATTATCGCACTGCATGGTTTCCAGCTGAGGCAAAATGGCCTGCAACGTTTTAAACGCCGGTAAATCGGGCAGGCTGTCGGCATGGGAACTGAGCATCTGACCATAGCGGATACGCTGCGTCTGATAGAGCTTTGCCAGAGACGTATCGCCCAGCACACAGTACTGGCGATAACTCCGTTCCAGCTCGATAGCGGTGCGTGCCATCGCCTCGCTGCGCCTGACGTCAGTAAAGGTATTTCGGTTAGTGTCGGCAGCCTGATTACTTAACGCTGAGAGACTTTCCCAGGCTTGCCAGGCCAGCACCAACAGCGGCAGGAGCACCAGCAAAAAGGCCATCAGCACCAACTGGCGCAGGGACCCGGGAAATAAACGCCATTTTTTCACGCGACGGCTTCCTTAAAGATACGCTTACCGGATGCTAGCGGAGTCAGCCCAGAGAAGGAAGAGGCAGAAAAGAAAACGGCAGGCGCGATGGCCTGCCGTTGACGCACCGCCATAGCAGTACGCGAGAATGGGTGGAGCCTAACTCAACGTTGCGTCCGATGCTTGATAACGATGCAGAACATACGATTATCGGTTGGGTGGACGACAGGCTCCGTTTGGTGCGTCATTCGGATTTTATGAGCTCTGCCCGCTGTGCGGTGGCAATCATAAACAGATGAATGAGCAACAGGCATAGTATAGCAAGGTTCATGCCAGTTTTTAAAATACCTTTGTAATCAATATTTTGAAAAAACCATTCAGCTGACTTCGCTCATTTCAGACTGTCTGGTCCGCTAAAAGTGTCGCCAGATACCAACACAATTTTGCTTTTCCCTTTCAATCTATAGAAATCATAAAGATAGATGTCACCAATCGGCGACAACAAAAGGTGACGTATGTCTCCTTTTGCCAACAACTGGGGAATAAAAAAGGGAGGCACTCAGGCCTCCCGGTCTTTTTTCGCCGTTCTTAACCCAATTGTTTCCGTGCATTGCGGAAAATGCGCATCCAGGGGCTGTCTTCGCCCCATTCAGCCGGGTGCCATGAGTTGCTGACCGTGCGGAACACACGCTCTGGATGCGGCATCATAATTGTGACGCGTCCACTTTCATTGGTCACCGCAGTAATACCGTTTGGCGAGCCATTCGGGTTTGCCGGATAGGCTTCCGTCACCTTGCCTGTGTTATCGACATAACGCAGCGCCACCAGCCCTTTCGATTCCAGTGCGGCAAGGTGCGCGCCATCACGCACCTCCACGAAGCCCTCGCCGTGCGATACGGCGATCGGCATACGGGAACCGGCCATGCCATCCAACAGTAACGACGGGCTGGCAGCCACTTCAACCAGGCTGAAGCGTGCTTCAAAACGTTCAGACTGGTTACGGACAAAGCGCGGCCACAGCTCACTACCCGGAATCAATTCACGCAGGTTAGACATCATCTGGCAGCCGTTACACACGCCCAGCGCCAGCGTTTGTGGGCGATGGAAGAACGACTCGAACTGATCGCGTACGCGCGGGTTAAACAGAATGGATTTCGCCCAACCTTCACCCGCGCCCAATACGTCACCGTAGGAGAAACCGCCACAGGCCACCAGCGCCTGGAAAGGTTCCAGATCGATCCGGCCCGCCAGCAGGTCACTCATATGCACGTCAACCGCCGTAAAACCTGCCCGATCAAAGGCGGCCGCCATTTCCACATGCGAGTTAACGCCCTGCTCGCGCAGCACGGCAACGCGTGGACGCGCGCCCGTTGCAATCATCGGTGCCGCAACGTCTTCGTCTGGCTTAAAGGTCAGGCTAACGTTCAGCCCGGGATCGGTGTCATCCTGCTTTGCCTGATGTTCCTGATCGGCACAGGCCGGGTTATCACGCAGACGCTGCATCTGCCAGGTGGTTTCTGCCCACCAGGTCCGCAAGGTGGTGCGGCTTTCGCTGTAAACCGCACTGTCGCCTGAGCGAATCACAAAGCGATCGCCCGACTGTGCGCTGCCCAGCACATGGCTGCAGTGCGCCAGGCCATGTTCAGCAAGAATCTGCTCCACGGCTTCGCGATCCGCCGCGTTGATTTGAATCACCGCCCCCAGCTCTTCGGTGAACAGCGCAGCCAGTGCATCGCTGCCCAGCGCCGCGATATCGACTTCGATGCCACAGTGACCGGTGAAAGCCATTTCCGCCAAGGTAACCAGCAGGCCGCCGTCTGAGCGATCATGGTAAGCCAGCAGTTTTTGCTGGCTGACCAGGGCCTGAATGGCATTAAAGAAGCCAGCCAGCTGCGTTGCATCACGGACATCAGCAGGCTTGTCGCCCAGTTGACGATAAACCTGAGCCAGCGCCGTCGCGCCTAAGGTGTTAGCGCCGTTGCCAAGGTCGATTAACAGCAGCAGGTTGTCCCGATCGGCGACCAGCTGTGGCGTCACATTGCGACGTACGTCTTCGACCCTTGCAAAAGCCGTGATCACCAGCGACAGCGGCGAGGTCATTTCGCGCTGTTCGGTGCCTTCCTGCCAGCGGGTTTTCATCGACATAGAGTCTTTACCCACCGGGATAGTGATGCCGAGCGCCGGACACAGTTCCTCACCGACGGCTTTTACAGCGTCATACAGGCCCGCATCTTCCCCCGGATGGCCTGCTGCAGACATCCAGTTAGCCGAGAGTTTCACCCGCTTCAACGAACCGACCGGCGTCGCCGCCAGGTTAGTCAGCGCTTCACCCACGGCCAGACGGGCCGAGGCGGCGAAGTCCAGCAGTGCGACAGGCGCACGCTCGCCCAGCGCGAAGGCTTCGCCATGGTAGCTGTCGAGACTGGCCGTCGTAACGGCGCAGTTAGCAACAGGGATCTGCCAGGGGCCCACCATCTGATCGCGCGCCACCATGCCGGTTACGCTGCGATCGCCGATGGTGATCAGGAAGGTTTTTTCCGCTACGGTTGGCAAGTGCAGCACGCGATTTACCGCGTCCGTCAGCGTAATGCCCTCGCGCTGCAGGGCATCGCCCTTCGCCTGCAGTTTCACCACATCGCGCGTCATTTTCGGGGTTTTGCCCAGCAGGACGTCCAGCGGCATATCAATCGGGCTGTTATCAAAGTGGCTGTCGTTCAGGGTCAGGTGCTGCTCTTCGGTGGCTTCACCAATCACCGCATACGGCGCACGTTCGCGCTGACAAATGGCAGCAAACTCGGCCAGCTTTTCAGGGGCCACGGCCATCACATAGCGCTCTTGTGATTCGTTACACCAGACTTCAAGCGGGCTCATTCCCGGTTCATCACTCAGGATGTCGCGCAGGTTGAAGCGACCGCCGCGTCCACCGTCGCTGACCAGTTCCGGCATGGCGTTGGACAGGCCGCCCGCGCCCACATCGTGGATAAACAGAATCGGGTTGTCATCGCCCCGTTGCCAGCAACGGTCAATCACTTCCTGGCAGCGACGCTCCATTTCAGGGTTGTCACGCTGCACCGATGCAAAGTCGAGATCCGCATCGGACTGGCCTGATGCCATGGATGATGCCGCACCGCCGCCCAGGCCGATATTCATCGCCGGCCCGCCCAGCACGACCAGTTTGGCCCCGACGGTGATTTCACCTTTCTGAACGTGGTCCGCACGAATGTTTCCGATGCCGCCAGCCAGCATAATGGGCTTGTGGTAGCCGCGCAGTTCAGTCCCGTTGTGGCTGTTAACCTGCTCTTCATAGGTCCGGAAGTAGCCGTTTAAGGCCGGACGACCAAATTCGTTGTTAAAGGCTGCGCCGCCCAGTGGGCCTTCGGTCATAATATCCAGCGCGCTGACGATGCGTGCGGGCTTGCCAAAATCCTCCTCCCAGGGCTGTTCGAAGCCGGGGATGCGCAGGTTCGACACCGAGAACCCGACCAGGCCAGCTTTCGGCTTGGCACCGCGCCCCGTCGCGCCTTCATCACGAATTTCACCGCCGGAGCCGGTTGCCGCGCCAGGCCAGGGCGAAATCGCGGTTGGGTGGTTGTGCGTTTCAACCTTCATCAGAATGTGTGCGGCTTCCTGGTGATAGGCGTACTCACCCTTTTCTGCGTCCGCGAAGAAGCGACCGACCTCCGAGCCTTCCATTACCGCCGCGTTATCTTTATAGGCTGACAGAACATAATCCGGCGTTTGCTCGAAGGTGTTCTTAATCATTTTAAACAGTGATTTAGGCTGTTTTTCGCCGTCGATGATCCAGTCAGCGTTAAAGATTTTGTGGCGACAGTGCTCAGAGTTCGCCTGGGCAAACATATAAAGTTCAATGTCGTTCGGATTGCGTCCCAGCCGGGTAAAGGCCGCCAGCAGGTAGTCAATTTCGTCGTCGGCCAGCGCCAGGCCGAGCGTCATATTGGCCTGAACCAGCGCCTGACGGCCCTCACCCAGCACATCAACGCTTTTGACCGGCTGAGGTTCATGGTGAGCAAACAGCTGCTCAGCCTCGCTGAAATCGCTGTAAACCGTTTCCATCATGCGGTCGTGCAGCAGTGCGGAGAGCGTTTGCCATTGGCTTTCAGAAAGCTGAGGTGCCTGGACATAAAAGGCCATGCCTCGTTCCAGACGACGCACCTGCGACAGATCGCAGTTATGAGCAATGTCTGTGGCTTTTGATGACCACGGCGATATCGTACCAGGACGTGGCGTGACCAGAATTAAACGCCCTTGTGGCGCATGTTCAGCGAGAGAAGGACCGTACTTGAGCAGGCGCTGCAGACGGGATTTTTCATCCTCACTCAGCGGCGCGCTGACATCGGCAAAATGGACGTACTCAGCGTAAATATCACTCACCGGCAGATGAGCGTCCTGAAAGCGGGCCAGCAATTTGTTTACACGAAATGCCGACAGGGCGGGCGAACCACGCAGAATTTCCATCATAAGATCTCTCGTCTTCGAAGCGCCGGGCGACGCTTCATTGGGCGCAACAGGGGAAAACGGGGCGTATTATAAAGAAACCCACTCCGCGACGAAACCGTTTGCGCAAAATTTATGGCCATCAAGATTTGCCTGAAATTTGCGCAAAAATTGCTTTATAAGTTGCTCTGCCGGTGTTTGTTGCGCAAAATGCCCCTCGCTCTGGGAGTTAAAACAAGATCAATACTGCCTTAAAAGACAGAGGCCTTGGAGCCATCGAGAGATAACTATTTGAAACGCCTAAAATTTAATTATCTGGTTATCGGTCTGCTTACCGTGCTGCTGGCTCTGGCACTGTGGCCGTCTATTCCCTGGTACGGGGGAGGACAAGATACGATTTCACAGATTAAATCACGGGGAGTGCTACGCGTCAGTACCGTAAACTCGCCGTTGACTTACTACACCGTGAATAAAGCACCGGCCGGGATGGACTACGAGCTGGCGAAGCGTTTTGCCGATTATCTGGGCGTTAAGCTTGATATAACGGTGCGCGCCAACCTCAGCGATCTGTTCGATGCGCTCGACGACGGCAAAGCGGATCTGCTGGCGGCAGGTCTGATTTATAACGATGAGCGTTTGTCGCGTTATCAGATCGGTCCGGGCTACTACAGCGTTTCGCAGCAGCTGGTCTATCGCGTGGACAAACCGCGGCCAAAAAACCTGGGTGACTTAAAGGGGCGGCTGGTTGTTGCCTCTGGATCGGCTTATCTGTCGACGCTTAAAAACGCCCGGGCGAATCACTATCCCGATCTCGACTGGGCCATTTCGACCGATCAAAGTCCGAAAGCCCTGCTGGAAGCCGTGGCTGAGGGCAAGCTGGATTATACGATTGGCGATTCCGTGACGATTGCCCTGCTTCAGCGCATTCATCCCCAACTGGCTGTGGCTTTCGACGTCACCGATGAAGAACCGGTAACGTGGTATTTACCGCATGAAAGCGATGACAGCCTGAACGCCGCCATGCTGGATTTCTTTAACAGCATGGGAGAAGAAGGGGCGATGGCAAGACTTGAAGAGAAATATCTCGGTCACGTCGGCACCTTCGACTACGTGGATACCCGCACCTTCCTGCGCTCCATTGATAACGTGCTGCCCGATATAAAACCCCTGTTTGAAAAGTACGCCAAAAATATCGACTGGCGGTTGCTGGCGGCGATTTCCTATCAGGAGTCGCACTGGAATCCGCAGGCGACGTCGCCTACCGGCGTCCGCGGCATGATGATGTTAACGCGGAATACCGCTGACAGCGTTGACGTAGGTGACCGTACCGATCCAGAGCAGAGCATCCGTGGCGGCAGCGAGTATCTGCAAAACATGATGGAAAAGGTGCCACAAACGATTCCGGAAGATGAGCGTATCTGGTTTGCCCTGGCGGCCTATAACATGGGCTATGCGCATATGCTGGATGTGCGTAAGCTCACGGCTAAACAGGGTGGAAATCCCGACAGCTGGGCAGATGTCAAACTGCGGCTACCCATGTTGAGCCAGAAGCGCTACTACTCACAAACCACCTATGGCTATGCACGCGGGCAGGAAGCCTATAATTACGTGGAGAATATCCGCAAATATGAAATTAGCCTGGTGGGCTATTTGCAGGAGCAGGAAAAACGCATTGCCCAACAGGCGGCCCTGGAGGCAGAACTGGGCAAAGGTTATCCTGCCGTCACGCCTGAGGTGGCAATGAATTAACTTTCGCGCTGCGCCTGACGCAGCGCTTTTTGTTGCTGGCGGCGCATGCGGAAAAAGTCGCTCAGCATTGCCGCGCACTCCTCTTCCAGCACTCCCTGATGCAGCGCCACCTGATGATTCATTCCCGGATGTCCCAGAATATCAATCAGTGAGCCGGCTGCGCCGGTTTTTACATCGTGCGCGCCATAAACCAGACGTCCAATGCGACTGTGCACCATCGCGCCCGCACACATAATGCAGGGCTCCAGCGTGACGTAAAGCGTGGTATTGAGCAGGCGATAATTCTCCAGCACTTTCCCGCCCTGACGTAAGGCCATGATCTCCGCATGGGCGGTGGGATCGTGCTGCCCGATAGGCCGGTTCCAGCCCTCGCCTATCACCCGATCGCCCTGAACCAGCACCGCACCGACCGGCACCTCGCCCTGCTCCCATGCGCGCTGCGCCAGCGTAAGCGCCCGGCGCATCCAGTATTCATCTTGTTCTTGAGTCACGCAGACCACTCCCGGCAGCAAAAAAGCGGCGCATTATAACCATCGAATCCGTAAAACCGAAGCGTGACAGCGGTTATTCCAGCTGTTGTAATTCGCCACCCGGGGTGACGCGCCAGCGATGCTGGCAGAAGAACAGCAGCGGGTTATCCTGTTTGCTGTCGCTGTAACCGCTATACAGCTGTAAGGGCGTGCCGATTTGCTCTTCAAGCTGCACCACTTTTTCATGGCCGAGACAGCGCATTTTCAATATGCGTCCGCCTAAACCGGGCTGCATCTGGCTGGCGATGAGCTTCACCCTTGGTAGAAATGCGGAGTCGTAATAGACCTGCTCCACCAGCGACTGCGGTGAGCCCGTAATCAGCCATACATCGGCATCATCGCTACTAAGGTATTCACTGAGTCGTTTCTGCACCACGGGAAATGCTTTAACGCGTTGTCGAAACCACTGCGCGAATTCGGCTTCCAGCCGCAGCAGTGTGGCTTCAGAGCGGCCAAAGGTGATCGACCACAGCAGCAAACTCATCGGCCAGCGCGCGGCGCGTCCCTTAAACAATAAACCCGCGCCCACAACCGGCAGCAACGGCACCACCAGCAGCAGATTAAGCGGCTTGCGGCGCAGCAGATAGCGCATGAAGGTGCCAAACATGTCCTGTTGGTGCAATGTGCCATCAAGGTCGAAAAACACCACGCGACGTTGTATATCGTTGGTCAAACAACACTCCTTTTTACCTAATTGGCATCAACAGCCTCTATTGTAGTCATCTTCGTCCAACGAGGCGATGGCTGTCATTTTTTATTCCAGTGACTACAATGCGCATAGAATCATTTATTCCATGCGGAACATCCGCTAAATCATAAGGATTGAGCATGAGTTCATTGCTGCGCATTCGCCAGCTTTATCCCTCTCTGGCGCTGAACGAGCGTCGGCTGGCGGATTTTTTACTGTCACAACCGGATCGGGCACGGCATCTGAGTTCACAAAAGCTGGCGGAAGAATCCGGGGTCAGCCAGTCGAGCGTGGTTAAATTCGCACAAAAACTGGGATACAAAGGCTTTCCGGCTCTTAAGCTGGCGCTGAGTGAATCGCTTGCGGATAAAGATGCCATCACCGTGCACAACCAGATCCTGAGCGACGATCCGCTCAAAGCCGTGGGTGAAAAATTACTCACGGAGAAGCTCTCTGCGATTCGCGCCACGCTGGATATCAACAGTGAAGAGAAATTAAACGCCGTCCTGCAGTTGCTCAAGCGCGCACGCCGCATTTTGCTGGTCGGCATTGGCGCGTCCGGCCTGGTGGCAAAGGATTTTTCATGGAAGCTGATGAAAATTGGTATCAATGCGGTGGCGGAACAGGATATGCACGCGCTGCTGGCCAGTGTTCAGGCTATGTCATCTGGCGATGTGCTGCTGGCGATCTCCTACACCGGCGAACGACGTGAAATCAACCTTGCCGCTCAGGAAGCCGTTCGCGTAGGGGCGGATGTGCTGGCCTTTACCGGCTTTACGCCTAACACACTGCAGCAGTGCGCCACCCATTGCCTGTACACCGTGGCAGAAGAGCAGAGCACGCGCAGCGCCGCCATTTCATCTACCACCGCGCAGCTGGCGTTGACCGACCTGCTGTTTATGGCCCTGGTGCAGAACGATCCTGAGCGAGCATCCAGCCATATTCGTCACAGCGAAGCTCTGGTTAAGAAACTGATCTAGCCAGAAAGCTCAACGCAGATATTTTGCCGAGAACATAACGAAAGAAGCCAGCATTCGCGCTGGCTTCTCAGAGAACTGTAACTGTTAACCGGTATGAACGGATTAGCTACCGCTGGTATCTTGCGTCGAAATAGGCAGGTACTGGCTCATACCTGTGCTGGCAGAATCCACAGCAGCCTTGTTTTTAGCAACCAGATAGAAGGTGTCAGCATAAGAATGCGGAGCGTGATCTGCGGAATAAAGCGCGAATTTTACGACTTTCTTTCCACCCTCATACTTACATTCCATGTCCCAGCTAATAGTCGAGCCAGGTGTCGCTTTACATTTTCCCTTTCCATAGGTGTATTGCAGGAAATTATTCGTTTTATTTTCTGCCGACGCAACGAAATCTGGTCGAGATCCGCCCGCTGACAGGCTTCCGTAAGCGGTTGTTGCGGCAAGAACAGCTACGCCCACAATCAAAAGAATTCTTTTTTTCACCTGACACAATCCATCGATATTGTTGATGAATAGATATTATCGGAAAAATCCTAAGCCCGCATCTGTTCTTCGCATTTTCTATGACAAAATATTTCTATTGAACATTTTCCCTGCTAAATCCTTACAAATGGTGGACGGGATGACGTGGGGCACTTTTAACGCCTTCTCTCTCTTTAACCACTCAGGTTGCTGCTCAAAGAAAGCCATCATTCATCATAAAATTCAGCCCTGAACTTCATCCACAAAAAAAGAAATTTATAAACATTGAGTTATGCAATGCTGTAGCAGCATTTGTCACTTTAGCCCCTCGCCGTCATTTTTGCTTAAGGCAGAATATGATACTGTTCGCCACGTTTATCACAGCCGAATCCAGTTTGCAGGTCATTGACACAGTCTGCTAGCTTAAAAAGGCAATATTGTAACGTATGTCGGGAAATGAAAGTGTCATGGCAGGCTGTCTCGACCGCCGTCTTTGCCAGGCAACGCATAAACGACAAAAATTATTTATCGATTAAGATACCGCGATGTCTCTACTGATTACCGAACGATGCATTAACTGCGATATGTGCGAACCTGAATGCCCGAACCAGGCGATTGCGATGGGTGAAACAATCTATGAAATTGATGTAAGCCGCTGCACGGAGTGCGTGGGTCATTACGATCTTCCAACCTGTCAGCGCGTTTGCCCGATTGATAACACGATCGTCATTGATCCACAGCACATCGAATCACGCGATGCGCTGTGGGATAAGTTTGTGCAGCTGCACGGTTAACTTTCGATGATCACCGTTGCGCAAGCATAGTGACGCTCATCTGCCAGCGTGACATGCACATGCTGCACGCCAAGACGTTGCGCCACCTCGGCGGCATGATCGAAGAAACGCAGCAGCGGTTTACCCAGCGCGTCGTTATAAACTTCGAACTGGTTAAAAGCCAGCCCGCCCCGAATGCCGGTACCAAAGGCTTTTGCCGCCGCCTCTTTAACCGCAAAACGTTTCGCCAGGAAACGAACCGGCTGACGGTGCTGTTGATATTGCTGCCACTCGGCCTCGCTCAGGACACGCCGCGCCAGACGATCGCCTGAACGTGAAATCACATCGGCAATGCGTTCTATTTCGACGATATCGCTGCCCAGTCCCAGGATAGCCATTAGCGACGCGCTTCTCGCAGCAGTGCTTTCATGGCTTTCACCGCCTCAGGCAGACCACTCATCACGGCACGTCCAATAATCGCATGACCGATATTCAGCTCATGCATTTCCGGCAGGGCGGCGATTGGCAGTACGTTGTGGTAAGTCAGCCCATGACCGGCGTTAACTTTTAGCCCACGGCTGGCAGCAAAGGTGGCGGCCTGACGGATACGTGCCAGCTCAGCGTCGCGCGCTGGGCCTTCAGGCGCTTCAGCATAGGCACCGGTATGAATTTCAATATAGGGCGCGCCGCTGGTCACCGCCGCCTCGATTTGGCGGTGATCGGGATCGATAAACAGGGACACCAGAATGCCCGCTTCGCTGAGCTGTTTCACCGCGGCGTTCAGCTTCTCCTGCTGGCCCGCGACGTCCAGTCCGCCTTCGGTGGTGACTTCCTCGCGCTTTTCCGGCACCAGGCAGCAGAAATGCGGTTTGATTTCACAGGCGATAGCCAGCATCTCCTCGGTCACGGCCATTTCGAGATTCATGCGCGTTTCAATGGTATCGCGCAGGATGCGCACATCCCTGTCGGTAATGTGGCGACGATCTTCGCGCAGGTGCACGGTAATGCCGTCTGCACCCGCCTGTTCGGCGATAAACGCCGCCTGTACCGGATCGGGATAATGGGTTCCACGCGCATTGCGAACGGTAGCGATATGGTCGATATTCACGCCTAACAGTAACTCAGCCATGACAATCCTCGGTTCATTATGGTCATTGCGTTGAGTGTACCGCGCAGAGATAAGGCCAGGCTACGGTCAGTGCTCTGTCTCGTCAGAAATAGTGGGCTTTTTTTTCGGGGTAAACTGGCGAAAAAGCTCCTGGCTTTTTAGCGGCTTACCGCCCAGGTAGGGTTTGAGGGCCATACGCGTGAAACGTTTGGCTGCGCGCAGGGTTTCTGCATCCGGGAATTCACGGGTAAACAGCGCCTGCAGTTCACGCCCGGTGAAGCTACGCTGGTTCAGCACCAGGCTGGCAATAAAGCCTTTCTCTTCACGGTAGCTGTAGGTCATGGCTTCGCTGACCGGTTCACCGCTGCCCGCACAGTGCAGGAAGTCTACGCCGTAACCCAAATGACCCAGCAGCGCCAGCTCAAAACGGCGCAGCGCAGGCTCTGGTGATCCTTCGCCTGCCGCCAGCATCTGAATGCATTGCAGGTAGTCGAAAAACAGTTCAGAGAAGGGAATGTGCTGCTCCAGTACCCGAGATAACAACTCGTTAACGTACAGGCCGCAGTATAGCGTGATGCCACTGAGAGGTAATGCCAGGGAGACCGCTTCAGCGTTGCGCAGGGTTTTGACTTCCCCACGCCCGCTCCAGCGCACCAGTAAAGGCGTGAAAGGCTGTAAGGTGCCTTTCAGTTGGGAACGCCGTGAACGTGCCCCTTTTGCCAGAACACGTACGCGGCCTTCACTTTCACTAAACAGATCAAGCAGCAGGCTGGTCTCGCTGAAAGGACGACTATGCAGCACAAAGGCGCGTTGCCAGCCTTCCATTTAATCAGAGATCGTCTGTGTAACCCAGGCTGCGCAGCGCACGTTCGTCGTCCGCCCAGCCGGATTTAACTTTGACCCACAGTTCGAGATGCACTTTCGCATCGAACATCTCTTCCATGTCTTTACGGGCTTCGATACCGATGGTTTTGATTTTGGCGCCTTTGTTACCAATCACCATTTTCTTCTGCCCTTCACGCTCGACCAAAATCAGACCGTTGATGTCATAACCGCCGCGCGCATTCGACACGAACTGTTCGATTTCAACCGTGACCGAGTAAGGCAGTTCAGCCCCCAGAAAACGCATCAGCTTTTCACGGATGATTTCTGAGGCCATAAAGCGCTGCGAACGATCGGTAATGTAATCTTCCGGGAAGTGATGGTCAGATTCCGGCAGATGCTTACGGGCAATGGCGGCGATGGTATCCACATTTTTACCGGTTTCTGCTGAAATCGGCACAATATCGATAAAGTTCATTTGCTGGCTCAGGAACTGCAGGTGCGGCAGCAGAATACTTTTGTCCTGAATATTGTCGACTTTATTGATCGCCAGCAGCACGGGCACTTTGCCATCGCGCAGCTTGTTTAATACCATTTCGTCATCCGGCGTCCAGCGCGTGCCGTCCACCACAAAGATGATGAGTTCAACGTCACCGATAGAACTGCTGGCAGCACGGTTCATCAGGCGGTTAATCGCCCGTTTCTCTTCCATGTGCAGGCCTGGCGTATCCACATAGATCGCCTGGTAGGCGCCTTCCGTATGGATACCCATAATGCGGTGACGAGTGGTTTGCGGCTTACGCGACGTAATCGAAACCTTCTGCCCCAGCAACTGGTTCAGTAAGGTGGATTTACCGACGTTGGGTCGGCCAACTATCGCGACAAAGCCGCTGTATGTAACGTTTTCGCTCATTCGAATCCTGAGGTTTTAGCGCCTGTTAAAGCGCCGGGATAATACTATTCCAGACCAAGTTTAATCAGCGCCTGTTCGGCGGCTGCTTGTTCGGCTTTACGGCGGCTGGAGCCTACGCCCACCACCGGTTCTGCCATGCCACTCACCTGACAGTGAATGGTGAATTCCTGATCGTGGGCTTCGCCACGTACCTGCACGACTAAGTAACTGGGTAGTGGCAGATGCCGGCCTTGCAGATACTCCTGCAGGCGCGTTTTGGGATCTTTTTGTTTGTCACCCGGACTGATTTCGTCCAGGCGCGTCTGATACCAGTCGAGGATCAGTTTTTCCACCGTCTGAATATCACTGTCGAGGAAAACGCCGCCAATCAGCGCTTCGACGGTGTCCGCCAGAATGGACTCACGGCGAAAGCCCCCGCTTTTTAATTCACCGGGGCCTAAACGCAGGCATTCTCCCAAATCAAACTCGCGCGCCATCTCTGCCAGCGTATTTCCCCTGACCAGGGTTGCACGCATACGGCTCATATCCCCTTCATCCACGCGTGGAAAACGGTGATAGAGCGCGTTAGCAATCACATAGCTGAGAATGGAATCGCCTAAAAACTCAAGACGTTCGTTATGTTTACTGCTGGCGCTTCGATGGGTCAGGGCCTGCTGTAAAAGTTCAGAATGTGTAAAAGTGTAGCCCAGTTTGCGCTGAAGCTTGTTAATCAAGATGGGGTTCATGCGATTCCAGTTCTGTTTTGCGTCTGTCACTCTGCATACCAAACAGGGCTGGAGAACCAACTCATTCTGTTTGGTGTGCAGTGGCCCCCCACCTGGAGGGCCACCCTTTTCACCTGACTGTCAGGCTATGGTTAGTGGATACCACCGATACGACTGAGTCGTACGCCGGTTGGCCACTGACCTTCTTGTTTTTCGAAACTCATCCAGATGGCGACCGCTTTACCCACCAGGTTACGCTCGGGAACAAAGCCCCAGTAGCGGCTGTCGGCGCTGTTATCGCGGTTATCACCCATCATGAAATATTGCCCCTGCGGCACGACCCAGCTGGCCTGCGGCTGGCCGGGCTGCTGATAGTACATGCTCGCCTGGCTTTGTGCTTCTGTCACCAACAGGATGTCATGCGTTACATCGCCCAGGGTTTCTTTGCGCGTGGCCAGACGTAATCCCCCCCGCATGGTGTCATTCAGCGGTAGCTGATAGAAACCGTTACCCGCTTCGTTACCATCAAACCCGCTAAACGTTTGAACAAATTTGCTGGGTTCAATATTGCTATAGGTGACGGGCAGCGCTTTGCTACAGGGCTTGCCGTTATCGCAGGCCGGATTAATGGTCAGCGTTTTACTGTACGGATCGTAGGTCACCCGATCGCCAGGCAGACCGATCACGCGCTTGATGTAATCCAGGCTGGGATCCTTCGGGTATTTAAACACCGCGATATCGCCCCGTTTTGGATGCCCGGTAGGGATCAGCGTCGTTTGCGTAATGGGATCTTTAATGCCATACGCAAACTTTTCGACCAGAATAAAGTCACCAATCAGCAGGGTTGGCATCATAGAACCGGACGGGATCTGGAATGGCTCATACACAAACGAGCGCACAAAGAACACCACGGCCAGCACCGGAAACACCGATGCGGCGGTTTCAATCCAGCCCGGTTTAGGGGCCATTTTCGCCAGCGCTTTGCTGTCGAGTGTTCCGCCCGCCTGCGCCTGCGCCGCCGCCTGCAACGCACGACGCTTTGGTGCCCACTTAATACGATCGATCACCCAAAGAATGCCGGTAATCAACGTCGCTATCGCCAGTATCAGGGCGAACATATTAGCCATTTGAGATCCTTATTTGCTGTCTTTTCCGACATGCAGAATGGCGAGGAATGCTTCCTGCGGCAGCTCAACGTTACCGACCTGCTTCATTCGCTTCTTACCATCTTTCTGCTTCTGCAACAGCTTTTTCTTACGACTGACGTCACCGCCGTAACACTTGGCGAGTACGTTCTTACGTAGCTGTTTAACGGTTGAGCGAGCGATAATGTGGTTGCCAATTGCCGCCTGAATCGCAATATCAAACTGCTGACGTGGGATGAGCTCTTTCATTTTCTCAACCAGATCACGTCCACGGTAAGGTGCGTTTTCACGGTGGGTAATCAGCGCCAGCGCATCAACACGTTCTGAGTTAATCAGAACGTCAACGCGCACCATGTCAGAGGCCTGAAAACGTTTAAAATTGTAGTCCAGTGAGGCATAACCCCGAGACGTTGATTTCAGACGGTCAAAGAAGTCGAGAACCACTTCCGCCATCGGAATCTCATAGGTCAGCGCCACCTGGTTGCCGTGGTAAACCATGTTGGTCTGAACGCCACGTTTCTCGATGCACAGCGTGATGACGTTGCCCAGGTATTCCTGCGGCAGCAGCATATGACACTCGGCAATGGGTTCGCGCAGCTCTTCAATATTATTAAGCGGTGGCAGCTTCGAAGGGCTGTCCACGTAGACGACTTCACCGCTTGTGGTTTCCACTTCGTACACCACCGTCGGCGCGGTCGTAATCAGATCCAGATCGTATTCGCGTTCCAGACGTTCCTGAATGATCTCCATGTGCAGCAGCCCAAGGAAGCCACAGCGGAAACCAAAGCCCAGCGCCGTTGAGCTTTCTGGCTCGTAGAACAGCGAGGCATCGTTCAGGCTCAGCTTGCCCAACGCATCACGGAACGCTTCGTAATCATCAGAACTGATGGGGAACAGACCGGCATAAACCTGCGGCTTCACTTTTTTAAAGCCGGGTAAGGCTTTATCCGCAGGGTTGCGTGCCGTGGTCAGCGTATCGCCCACGGGTGCGCCAAGAATGTCTTTGATGGCGCACACCAGCCAGCCGACTTCACCGCAGTTCAGCTCGGTACGGTCAACCTGCTTCGGCGTGAAGATACCCAGACGGTCAGCATTGTAGACCTGCCCGGTGCTCAGCACCTTGATTTTGTCGCCTTTGCGCATAGTGCCGTTTTTCACGCGCACCAGCGATACAACGCCGAGGTAGTTATCGAACCAGGAGTCAATAATCAGCGCCTGCAAAGGGGCGTCCGGATCGCCCTCTGGTGCCGGGATGTCGCGAACTAAACGCTCCAGCACTTCAGGTACGCCCACGCCAGTTTTGGCTGAGCAACGCACGGCGTCGGTCGCGTCAATGCCTACGATGTCTTCGATTTCCTGCGCGGCACGATCGGGATCGGCGGCTGGCAAATCGATCTTATTCAGCACCGGCACTACTTCCAGATCCATCTCAATCGCGGTGTAGCAGTTGGCCAGGGTTTGTGCTTCAACGCCCTGTCCGGCATCAACCACCAGCAGTGCGCCTTCACAGGCGGCCAGTGAGCGGGAAACCTCATACGAGAAGTCAACGTGTCCCGGCGTGTCGATGAAATTGAGCTGGTAAGTTTCGCCGTCTTTTGCTTTGTAATCGAGCGTTACGCTCTGCGCCTTAATAGTAATGCCACGTTCACGCTCCAGGTCCATTGAGTCAAGAACCTGCGCGGCCATCTCGCGATCGGTTAATCCCCCGCAAATCTGAATTAAGCGGTCAGAGAGCGTGGATTTACCGTGGTCAATATGGGCGATGATGGAGAAATTTCTTATGTGCTTCATTTATAGGAATATCTTCACGTAGAGAATCAGTTAGAAACCTGAGCGCAGACACATTCAGGAAGATCGCTCTTAACCCACAATCCTGTCAGCCTCATTAATGACGACGCATATTACACTGTTAAGGCCGCGCATAAAAGAATGGAACGTTGTGGAAGCGAAACAGTTTTTGGCGAGGCGCCATAATGACAGAAGCCGCAGCAAGTGCGGCTTGAGTGAGGATCAGGCTTCGCTTTCAACGCGCAGTGCATCCGGCGGCAAAGCGATGTTCAAAATAACGGGCTGGAATGCCTCGCGATCGCCAAATTTCATCGAAATACCTTTGGCCACGATAAAGCCTCCCACGCCGCCTAACAGCGCGCCGCAGGCCGCAGCGAGGTCGCTACCAAACAGCGCCTGAAACAGGCCGGCAAACAGGAACAGGCCAAACAGAGGCGTCATATAAACCAGCAGCGCGGAACCCAGCAGGCTGCTCTCTTTGATACCGAGTTCAACACGCTGGCCCGGCGTCAACGGCTTGCTGCTGGCGATCTGCATCACGTGCGCGTTCTTTGGCCCCAGCTTATTCAGCATATGGCTACCGCAGCCTTTACGTGCCTGACAGCTGTTGCAGGACGTTTTAGCTTCAGTGTGCAGCGTGGCGATGCCATCCTGCCATGCCACCACAGTGGCCCATTCTCTCATCATTTTTTTGCCCCGAATTCGACGCTGTCTGCGATACGTTTGGCCGTCACGGGCGGTAGTTCGCCGACGACCGTAATTTCGTTATTATCGCGTATTACGGTTTGCACCGTACGACGTCCCGTGCGCAATGTCTGTGCGGTGCTGTTTTTATCTGCCGGAGTGACATTGACCGCAAAGCTAAACAGGCCATCGCTGTAGAGCCGTGATTCAACCGATTTATTTAACGCGGGAATGGTGCGACGACTTTGCGAGACCAGCGTCATGCCAGCGGGGAGCCAGGCGGGCTGCCAGTCTAACGAAACGTTATCGGTTTTAGTTAACGACAGCGACGGCGGCAAATTCGCTTTCTCCAGCCCCTGCATCAGATTGCGAACGCCATCGTCCACCGCGAAGCTGATAACGCGAAACTGCTCCATCGTTTCACCATCCCGGTCAAGCAAATCGACCCGGAGCGGCAGCTTGGTATCCACGTCCAGCCAGACAACGTAGCTGTAGCGCGTGCCATCGCGTGAAACGATGCGCACTACGTCGCACATCTGGTCGGCAATGCGTGAACGGCCCACGGTGATAAAATCGTAGGCGGTATCCAGCTTGCCAAAATCGGCGTAAATAATGGACGGTAGCGCATCCACAATGTGGTTGCCCGGTAGCGAGAAAGGCTCAATGCCAGGTTCAAAATAGCTGATGTCGTTGCCACGTTGAATCACTTCACGACGCGGACCGTCCATCTGCAGCACCTGCGCATAAACGCGATCGTCGATAACCGCATGACGATAGCGCAGAGATTCCATGCCAAGGCGGGAAACGTTAATGTAGGCGAATTCGTAGTTGAGGGTCTGGCTTGCCTGCTCCATCTGCTGCAATAACGCCCCAGACGCAGAAACCTGCGCTGGGGCGGCAGATGACCACAACAGGCTGCCTGCCAAAAGGCTGACGGCATACCATAGCGGCTTCATTACTGCTGCTGCATTCCTAATGACTGATTACCAGGGACATTGGCCTGCGCTTGTTTAGGCGCATTGGTTTCGAACTGCAGCTGATCCGCATGCAGGCGACGCTGGAGTTCATAGTCCTGCAGCATGGCATTCACGCGACGACGTTGATCCTGCACCTGCTGAGTCGCATTACCGTTGCCAAAGGCATCCGATGGCACGCCAAGGCTCACGGGAGAGGCTTTACCCATGACAGGTAAGGTGTTGAAGACCGGCGAATCAGAACTTTCGACGCTGCCGCTACCCGGTTGGTTATAGTGCTGAACGCCAACGATAACAGCCAGGGAAACACAGGCGGCGACACCAACCTGGGTAATCTGTGCCGCCCACGGGCGAGCTTTATGCCAGAACGGCATTTTTTCCCAGCGAGAAGGTTCGGGCTGTGCTTCGGGGATCAAGGTTGTGACGTTGCGCTGAGGCTCTTTTTCAATCGCAGCAGCGACGCGTGCAGCAATGTCAAAATGCAGGTGCTCGCCCACGTCACCGCGCATGGTATCGCGGATAAGATGGTAGCGTTCCCAGCTTTTTTGTAATTCTGCGTCTTTAGACAGCGCTGAAAACAGCTCACTGTCTAAAGCCTCACCATCCATTAAAGCGGAAAGTTTTTCTTTCTGCATGCCTAATACCCTTCCAGTAGCCGTTATCACTGACGTTGGATAAGCGGTTGAACTTTATTATCAATGGCCTCACGTGCACGGAAGATACGGGACCTGACCGTGCCCACCGGGCAATCCATAATGACGGCGATCTCTTCATAGCTCAGACCGTCAAGTTCCCTGAGGGTAATTGCCATTCGCAAGTCCTCAGGAAGCGCCTCGATGGTACGAAAGACGATTTGTTTCAGTTCATCTGACAACATTAAGTTCTCAGGGTTCGAAATTTCTTTCAATGCGCCCGCACTTTCGAAGTTTTCAGCATCAATTGCATCAACATCACTGGAAGGCGGACGACGCCCCTGAGCGACCAAATAATTTTTTGCTGTATTCACTGCTATACGATACAGCCAAGTGTAAAACGCGCTATCGCCCCGGAACGAGTCCAGCGCACGATAAGCCTTAATAAATGATTCCTGAACGACATCAGGCACATCGCCTGAAGGGACATATCGTGAGACCAGGCTCGCCACTTTATGCTGGTAACGAATTACCAGTAAGTTAAACGCCTTTTGATCCCCCTTCTGAACCCGTTCAACAAGAACCTGGTCCGCTAACTGCTCGCTCATCCGAGGTAATGTCTCCCCAAATACTTTCTTATGCGTTAAGGAACTGCCAGCACACCGCTATTGAGCAAGCATGCGCTTTGAGTCATTGCGTGGCAAAAAGTTCACTCTCGGCCTCTTTTAAGCCACTTTGCGGCAAAATCACACAGTTTGTTCATTTTCGTTCAGTGTAACGCGCGCAAATCGCAGGCAGAGTAACCTATGACAACAGCTTTTTCATCTTTAAATCCTTGTAATCGATTAAGTTTGGTATAAAAAACCCGATTTAAACCTGCAAAACATTAACCTCTTGATATCACTAATGAATTAATTTTCAGACACGCATATTGCCGCGTTTGTGTTCAAAATACTTCACAAAAAATGTCCAAACGCTTATGCTCGGTCCATTCTTGTTTAGTAAATTAAACACTATGACAATTTTCTCTTCCTCTGATTATCAGTGTGATGTCCTTATCGTCGGCAGCGGTGCAGCGGGATTGTCGCTGGCATTGCGTCTGGCAGAGCATTATCAGGTCACCGTATTAAGCAAAGCGCAGGTCAATGAAGGCTCGACGCTGTATGCGCAAGGCGGGATTGCGGCGGTTTTTGACGAAACCGACAGCATTGATTCACATGTGGAAGACACGCTGATCGCGGGTGCAGGTTTATGCGATCGGGCCGCCGTCTCCTTTGTGGCCAGCAATGCGCGGCACTGCGTGCAATGGCTGATTGATAACGGCGTGGCATTTGATACCGATCCCCAGGCTGCAGGCGAGATGCGCTATCACCTGACGCGTGAAGGCGGCCACAGCCACCGCCGTATCCTGCACAGCGCGGATGCGACGGGTCGCGAAGTGGAAACCACGCTGGTAGGCAAAGCGTTGCATCATCCCAATATCCGCATTCTCGAGCGCACCAACGCGGTGGATCTGATTCTTTCGGATAAGCTCGGCCTGCCGGGCCCGCGCCGGGTGACCGGCGCCTGGATTTGGAACCGTAATCGTGAACGGGTTGAGACCTGCCGCGCACGTGCCGTGGTGCTGGCAACGGGCGGCGCGGCCAAAGTGTATCAGTACACGACCAACCCCGATATCGCCTCTGGTGATGGTATTGCGATGGCCTGGCGGGCGGGATGTCGCGTGGCTAATCTGGAGTTTAACCAGTTTCATCCGACCTGCTTGTTTCATCCCCAGGCACAAAACTTTCTGCTCACTGAAGCGCTGCGCGGCGAAGGGGCCTGGCTGGTGCGGCCCGACGGCTCGCGTTTTATGCCCGACTTCGATGCGCGCGCTGAACTGGCGCCGCGCGACATTGTCGCCCGCGCCATCGATCACGAGATGAAACGCCTTGGCGTTGACTGTATGTATCTGGATATCAGCCATCAGCCTGAAGCCTTTGTGCGTTCACACTTCCCGATGATCTACGAAAAACTGCTGACCTTTGGTTTCGATCTGACCAAAGACAGGATCCCGGTGGTGCCTGCCGCGCACTACACCTGCGGCGGCGTCATGGTCAACGCGCAGGGCCGCACCGATATCAACGGCCTGTATGCCATCGGTGAAGTCAGCTACACCGGCCTGCACGGTGCCAATCGCATGGCCTCCAACTCGCTGCTCGAATGCCTTGTATATGGCTGGTCGGCAGCGGAGGATCTGCTGCGTGTTTTACCGGAGGTCGAAGCCGTTGATAACCTGCCGGCCTGGGACGACAGCCAGGTGGATGATGCCGATGAACGGGTGGTGATTCAGCATAACTGGCATGAGCTGCGGCTGTTTATGTGGGATTACGTAGGCATTGTCCGCACCACCAAACGGCTGGAGCGGGCACTGCGCCGCATTACCCTGCTGCAACAGGAGATAGACGAGTATTACCACCATTTCCGCCTGTCCAATAACCTGCTGGAGCTGCGTAACCTGGTGCAGGTGGCTGAGCTGATGGTGCGCTGTGCGCTACAGAGAAAAGAGAGCCGCGGGCTGCATTTTATCCGCGACTATCCGGATTTGCTCCCTGAGGCCCAGCCTACCGTGCTGCAACCGGGTCAGGACATAAACAAATAGAAGTCACGCGTCAGGCTTTGCCAGGCGTCTGAGTACTGTCTGTCTGCATCGCGAATAGCCAGCCGCTCAAACAGGGTTTCGCCGGGGCTGGGGGAAAAGCCCAGCAGAACCCGATGCGGGGGACGATGTGCGTACTCTGCGACATCAAAACGAAAGCGTAAGTGCCAGCCGTCAGCCTGTGCCAGCGCGATAACCTGTTGCCCTGTCGCTTCGGGTAAGACCACACAGAAAAACCCCTCTTCTTCGATCAGCGCGGCCGCACAGCGCAATAACGTCTGATGATCTAATGAACCGGTGGCACGTGCGCTGTCTCTTGCCGGGGTTGCGCAGGCCACACCGGGATCAAAGTAAGGGGGATTACTGACGATAAGCGAGTAACGCGCTTCGCAGTTTTCAGCCCACTGGGCGATATCCTGCTGATGAACCTGCATTCGCGCTGCCCACGGCGACTGCTGGATGTTTTCATGCGCCTGCTGTGCGGCGTCCGGATCTAACTCTACGGCATCCACGTCGACATTCGACGGAGTACGCTGGGCCAGCATCAGGGCTATCAGGCCCGAACCGGTGCCGATATCGAGGATCCGCTTCACCCCGGCGACCGGTGCCCATGCGCCCAGCAAAATACCATCTGTGCCGACCTTCATCGCACAGCGGTCATGTGCAACAAAAAACTGCTTGAAGGTAAAACCGTTCTTTTTTAATTGTGGCCGCGCCTGCGGCTTGTCCTGCATCATACTAAGCGACCATTCACCTTTTTTCCTGCCGTACGGCAAGGCGTAAGTGTAACGTGGTGGGTTGGGGAATTCACGCCGTTGACGTAATCTGGCGCAGTCAATACCGATAAACAGATGAAGATTATGTTCGATCTGTCTATAATCAGCGCCCCAAACTGAGGTAGAACATGACCGTAACCACATTTTCCGAACTTGAACTCGACGAAAGCCTGCTTGAAGCGCTGCAGGAGAAAGGCTATACGCGCCCGACAGCAATTCAGGCTGCTGCCATTCCCCCCGCGCTGGAGGGCCGCGACGTTCTGGGTTCGGCACCTACCGGGACCGGGAAAACCGCCGCGTATTTATTACCGGTGTTGCAGCACCTGCTCGATTTTCCGCGCAAGAAGTCTGGCCCGCCGCGTATTTTAATTTTAACGCCAACCCGTGAGCTGGCCATGCAGGTTGCCGACCAGGCACGGGAACTGGCGAAACACACGCATCTGGATATCGCCACCATCACTGGCGGCGTGGCCTTCATGAACCACGCTGAAGTGTTTAGCGAAAATCAGGATGTCGTGGTTGCCACCACTGGTCGTCTGCTGCAATACATTAAAGAAGAAAACTTTGACTGCCGCGCCGTAGAAACGCTGATCCTGGATGAAGCCGACCGCATGCTGGACATGGGCTTTGCTCAGGATATTGAAACCATCGCGGGCGAAACGCGCTGGCGCAAACAGACGATGCTGTTTTCTGCCACGCTGGAAGGCGAGCATATCAAGGATTTTGCCGAGCGCCTGCTGAATGAACCGGTTGAACTGGAAGCCGATCCGAGCCGTCGCGAGCGTAAGAAGATCCAGCAGTGGTATCACCGCGCCGACGATCTTGAGCACAAGACAAAGCTGCTGGTTCATCTGTTAAAGCAGCCGGAAGTGACCCGTTCAATTGTGTTTGTGCGCAAGCGTGAACGTCTGCACGAGCTGGTCAGCTGGCTGCATGATGCCGGTATCCGCACCAGCTACCTTGAAGGTGAAATGGTGCAGGCTAAGCGCAATGAGGCGATTAAACGCCTGGTCGAGGGGCGCGTCAATGTGCTGGTGGCGACCGATATTGCCGCACGTGGTATTGACGTCGACGATGTCAGCCACGTCATCAACTTCGATATGCCGCGCACCGCTGACACCTATTTGCACCGCATTGGCCGTACTGGCCGGGCCGGTCGTAAAGGTATCGCGATTTCGCTGGTTGAAGCACACGACCATCTGCTGCTCGGTAAAGTCAGCCGCTACGTTGATGAACCGATTAAAGCCCGGGTGATTGACGAGCTGCGTCCTGTTACGCGCGCGCCTTCGGCGAAAACGACGGGAAAACCGTCGAAAAAGGCGCTTGCCAAGCGTGCAGAGAAAAAAGCGAAAGAAGAAGAGAAACCGCGGGTTAAAAAGCGTCACCGTGACCTCAAAAACGTGGGCAAGCGTCGCAAGCCGAGCGGCAGTACGCCGGGCAGCGAGAGTGCGGAATAAATCAGCACGGACTTAAAAAAATCGCCTCCAGTGAGGCGATTTTTGTTTTTATAAGGCCTGTAAATACGCGTTTAGCGTGATTTTAGCATCGAACAGGTGACGCTGGCCTGCCAGCCCAAACGCGCGCTTACCCAATAAAATCTATCATGTTGTTAACATTTATAAATTTCGCAGACAGGCGCTGCGTTTTATTTCAGCGCCCGATCCGTTACAAACTTTCAGTAAAGGTACGGGCAATCACATCGCGCTGCTGTTCCGCGGTCAGTGAGTTAAAGCGCACGGCATAGCCTGAAACACGGATCGTCAGCTGGGGATACTTTTCGGGATGTTTCACGGCATCTTCCAGCGTTTCGCGGCGCAATACGTTGACGTTGAGATGCTGACCGCCCTCTACGCGAACCTGAGGTTTCACCTCAACCGGCACGTCGCGGTAAGCCACGTCGCCTAACTCCCCAATCTTCACAATCTGATCCTCCTGATAGCCTGCAACGGCACAGAGGCAGCGCGCTTCGGCTTTTTCTTCGTCCAGCAGCCAGAAAGAGTTAATTAACGCCGGATTACTCGATTGGGTAATCTGAATACCTGTGATCATTTCAGTCTCTCCTGCAAGGTGCGACCTTCGTCTACACCGTGACTCAGTCAATTTGAGCTGTTGGTATACCACCCGATGTCTGCCATAGTTTTGACCTGCATCAATTACCGCCGGGCGTTTTATCGCCACCCTGGTAAGCTTTTGATTTTAAAAACCCGCCTTAGGAAAATTTTGTTTAATTCTTCAAAAATTTTTGGGCTTCATGTCTGAAGACTGAACCGCTAAGCTTAGGGTTCGAAATACAAGGGAGTTGATCATGGCTGAAAAGCTAACCTGGCACGACGTGCTGGCCGAAGAGAAAGAAAAACCCTACTTCATTGAAACCTTGAAGCATGTCGCGAATCAGCGGGCCGCAGGCGTAACGGTTTATCCGCCTCAGAAAGATGTGTTTAACGCGTTTCGCTTAACCGAATTAGGTGACGTTAACGTCGTGATTCTGGGGCAGGACCCTTATCACGGCCCGAACCAGGCACACGGGCTGGCTTTCTCTGTGCTACCGGGCGTGCAGACGCCGCCGTCACTGCAGAACATGTACAAAGAGCTGCAGCAGGACATTCCGGGGTTTGAGCGGCCCAGCCATGGTTATCTGGCAAGCTGGGCGGAACAGGGCGTGATGTTACTGAACACCGTACTGACCGTTGAAGCCGGTAAAGCGCACTCTCACGCCCGACTGGGATGGGAAACCTTTACCGATACGGTGATTAAAGCTATCAACGAACAGCGTGAAGGCGTGATCTTTCTACTGTGGGGCTCGCACGCCCAGAAGAAAGGCAGCATTATCGATCGCCAGCGCCATCACGTGCTGCAGGCGCCGCACCCTTCCCCGCTTTCCGCGCATCGTGGCTTCTTTGGCTGCCAGCATTTTTCCCAAACCAATGCGCTGTTACGCGATGCCGGTAAAACGCCGATTAACTGGACGCCGGTATTACCTGAGTAAACGCCATAATCACAAACGGCCGCGTCAGAGCGCGGCCGTTTGCAGGGTAAGACAGTAATCAGGCTTTCGCTTTCGCCACGGCAACCATGGCCGGACGCAGCAGGCGGCCGTTAAGCGTATAACCGCGTTGCATGACCATCATGACGTGGTTAGGCTCGACATCCTCAGACTCCATCATCGACATCGCCTGGTGCACTTCAGGATTAAAGGGCACACCGGTTTCGCCGACCACTTCAACACCGAATTTACGCACCGCGCCCAGCAGGGATTTCAGCGTAAGCTCAATGCCTTCAACCATAGAGGCAGACTTCTCGTCTTCTTTGTTGGCCAGTTCCAGTGCACGTTCCAGGCTATCGATCACCGGAAGCAGCTCATTGGCAAACTTCTCCAGCGCAAACTTGTGCGCTTTTTCAATATCCATCTCGGTGCGGCGGCGAACGTTTTCAATTTCTGCCTGCGCACGCAGCTGCGCATCACGCACGCCCGTCTGCAACTGGGCTAACTCAGCTTCAAGCTGAGCGATGCGCTCATCACGCGGATCCACCTCTACTGCTGTCTCCGCGTCCTGAGGTTGGTGTTGATCCTGTTGAATTTCGTCTGAGACTTGCTCGTTTGGGGTGTTCTGTTCTTTACTACTCATGAATTTCTCCGCGTTTTGCACATTCACGTCGCTGGTTGGCTTATTATGGGGATTGGTTTGACGGATTCAAGGGAACACGTCACATCATCGTGCCGATTTGGCTTATGAGGAACACCCACTCGATGAACAAACACTTTAACTGCATTGGTATTGTGGGCCATCCACGCCATCCTACCGCGCTCACCACACATGAGATGCTGTGTCGCTGGCTGACTGCCAAAGGCTATCCCGTTATCGTTGAACAGCAGATTGCACAGGAACTGTCGCTGGGGGATGTTCAGACCGGTACGCTGGCTGAGATTGGCCAACAGGCCGATCTGGCCGTCGTGGTGGGCGGCGACGGCAATATGTTAGGTGCAGCCAGAGTACTGGCGCGTTATGACATAAAAGTGATTGGCATTAACCGCGGTAATTTAGGGTTTTTAACCGATCTTGACCCCGATAACGCCCATCACCAGCTCGATGAAGTGCTGAACGGCAACTATTTTGTCGAAAGCCGCTTTCTGCTGGAAGCGCAGGTCTGCAAGACGGATTGCTCCCCGCGTATTGGCAGCGCCATCAATGAAGTGGTGCTGCATCCGGGCAAAGTCGCGCACATGATTGAGTTTGAAGTGTACATCGACGAAGTCTTTGCCTTCTCGCAGCGTTCCGATGGCCTGATTATTTCCACGCCTACCGGTTCCACCGCCTACTCGCTTTCAGCGGGCGGCCCGATTTTAACACCGTCGCTCGACGCCATTACCATTGTGCCCATGTTCCCGCACACCTTGTCGGCGCGCCCGCTGGTGATCAACAGCAGCAGTACGATTCGGCTGCGTTTCTCGGCACGGCGTAATGACCTTGAGATCAGCTGTGACAGCCAGATTGCGCTGCCTATCCAGGAAGGAGAAGATGTATTGATTCGCCGCAGCGAAAACCATCTCAACCTTATCCATCCTAAAAATTACAGTTATTTCAATACTCTGAGTTCAAAACTGGGCTGGTCAAAAAAATTGTTCTGAAAATGAGCGCGCCCTCTTTACTGGATAAAAAACCAGTTTATACTGTATGAAAAACCATATGTGTTTATTCATACAGGTGACGCTATGCTGGCACAACTGACCATCAGCAATTTCGCTATCGTTCGTGAGCTCGACATTGATTTCCAACGCGGTATGACCGCCATCACCGGTGAGACTGGTGCAGGTAAGTCTATTGCTATCGATGCGCTTGGGTTGTGCCTCGGCGGTCGCGCCGATGCGGACATGGTGCGTCAGGGGGCCAGCCGTGCTGACCTGTGTGCGCGCTTTCAAATTAAAGCGTCGCCTTCTGCCCAGCGCTGGCTGAGCGATAATCATCTCGACGACGGCAACGAGTGCCTGTTGCGCCGCGTCATCAGCGCCGATGGTCGCTCACGCGGCTTTATCAACGGTACGGCCGTTCCTCTCTCGCAGTTACGCGATCTGGGCCAGTTGCTGATCCAAATCCACGGCCAGCATGCCCATCAGCTGCTGCTCAAACCCGATCATCAAAAGCACCTGCTGGATGCCTACGCCGGTCATGACGACCTGCTCATTCAGATGCGGGCATCCTATCAGACATGGCACCAGAGCTGCCGCACGCTGGCGCAGCATCAGCAACAGGCGCAGGAGCGGGAATCCCGCCGTGAGCTGTTGCAGTATCAGCTTAAAGAGCTGAACGAGTTTGCGCCGGTAGCAGGGGAATTTGAGCAGATTGACGAAGAGTACAAACGCCTGGCGAACAGCGGTCAACTGCTGTCGACCAGCCAGCAGGCGCTGCAGCTGTTAGCCGACAGTGACGACACCAATCTGAACAGCATGCTGTACAGCGCGCGTCAGATGCTGTCTGAACTCACTGCGATGGATGACAAGGTCAGCGGCGTTTATAACCTGCTGGAAGAAGCCGCCATTCAGCTGAGCGAAGCCAGTGACGAACTGCGTCACTACTGCGACAGTCTGGATCTGGATCCGAACCGCCTCTATGAGCTGGAACAGCGTATCTCCCGGCAAATCGCCCTGGCCCGCAAGCACCATGTGGCACCAGAGGGCCTGCCCGCCGTGCACCAGCAACTACTCGATGAAGCGGAACTGCTGTCACAGCAGGAAAGCGATCAGGAAAGCCTGCAGACGTTGGTAACCGAACACTACAAGGCTGCCCTGGCGTGCGCGGAGCAACTGCATGCGCAACGCACCCGTTATGCCAACGAGCTACAGCAGTTGATTACTCAGAGCATGCATCTGCTTTCGATGCCGCACGGTCGCTTTGCCATTGAGTTGATCTTCAACCCGGAGCAACTGACCGCCGACGGCGCCAGCCGCATTGATTTTCAGGTAACGACCAACCCCGGACAGCCGTTGCAGCCGCTGGGGAAAGTCGCCTCGGGTGGTGAGCTGTCGCGTATCGCGCTAGCGATTCAGGTTATCACCGCGAAGAAAATGGAAACGCCGGCGATGATTTTCGACGAAGTTGACGTGGGGATTAGCGGTCCGACGGCTGCAGTAGTGGGTAAAATGTTGCGTCAGCTGGGCGAATCTACCCAGGTGATGTGCGTAACCCACCTGCCGCAGGTTGCGGGTTGTGGCCATCAGCATTTCTTTGTCAGCAAGGAAACCGATGGCGAAATGACAGAAACGCATATGCAGCCTCTGGATAAGCGCGCACGCCTGCAGGAACTGGCGCGGTTACTGGGCGGCAGCGAGGTCACCCGCAACACACTGGCTAACGCGAAAGAACTTCTAGCGGCCTGATATGCACTTTTTTACCACAGCGTGGTCATATGCATGCTCTGTAGAGGTTTCCAATAGCGAAAAGGTTTATTATCATCGACAGCTAATGTCGCCTGAATAATAAAGCCTGCCGCAGGCAGAGTTCAGAATTTGATGGCAGAAGAACAGCCTGTAAAAGGCGTTTCGCCCCGGAAAAGGAATGTATAGATGCGCTGTAAAACGCTGACTGCCGCGGCAGTGGTAATGTTAATGATGACCGCCGGATGTTCCACTTTAGAGCGCGTTGTTTATCGCCCCGATATCAATCAGGGCAACTATCTGGTTGCTAACGATGTTGCCAAGATTCACACCGGTATGACTCAGCAGCAGGTTGCCTATACGCTGGGCACCCCAATGATGAAAGATCCCTTTGGCAGCAATGTCTGGTACTACGTCTTCCGTGAGGAGCCAGGCCACGAGAAGGTGAAACAGCAAACGCTGACCCTGACCTTTGACCGTAGCGGCGTACTGACCAACATCGATAACAAGCCCGCGCTGTCTTCTTCACAGGATAATTAATCCAGGACGCCAGGGTCGTTACCGACAAGCGACTTAGCACCATCGAACGCAGAAAGAGCGAACGTAAAAGACAGAACGTAAAAAAGGCGCTAATCAGCGCCTTTTTCATGCTCGGAAATCGAACCGAGAGATTATTTTTTACTGCTTGCCGCGCGCTCTGCTCGTTGACGACGAAGCTCTTTCGGGTCGGCAATCAGCGGGCGATAGATCTCAACCCGGTCGCCTTCCTGCACGGTATCGCTCAGTTTTACCGGATGGCTGTAAATCCCCACCTTGTTGCTGGCGAGATCGATTTCAGGCCGCAGTTCCAGCAAGCCTGATTTGCGGATAGCCTGCTCAACCGTGCTGCCCTCTTCCAGTTTTACGTAATGCTGATACTGTTTTTCAGGCAGGGCGTACACCACCTCGACAGAGATATCAGGCACTGTAAACCTCTTTGGCGCGCTGGGTAAAGGCCTGCACCATGCTGTTGGCCAGCTCTTTGAAGATTCGACCAAATGCCATTTCGACCAGCATGTTGGTGAACTCAAACTCCAGGCTCAGCTCGACCTTGCAGGCATCATCCCCGAGATCGACAAAGCGCCAACCGCCGGTGAGCTTACGGAACGGCCCATCGACCAGTTGCATATGAATGCTCTGGTTGTCGGTCAGCGTATTTCGGGTGGTAAATGTTTTGCTGATGCCCGCTTTCGACACATCGACTGAAGCCGTCATTTGATTCTCTGAGGCATCCAGTACGCGGCTTCCGGTGCAGCCCGGCAGGAATTGCGGGTACGCATCCACATCATTTACAAGTTGGTACATTTGTCCGGCGCTAAAGGGGACAAGCGCCGAACGACTAATCTGAGCCATAATGGTTCCTGTTCGTCACAAAACCGCTAAATAATAGCATTTTCAGCGATTAAACAAAAATTCCTCATTGCCATGGTGTGCTAGAATACCCTGTTTCCTGCTGCCCCGCTGGACTGGGGATGCGATAACCGACCAAGTGATGTAAAATACGCGGCATTATGACAAAGAAAAAAGCACACAAACCCGGTTCTGCCACCATTGCCATGAACAAGCGCGCCCGCCACGAATACTTCATTGAAGAAGAGTTCGAAGCTGGCCTGTCGCTACAGGGATGGGAAGTTAAATCACTCCGTGCAGGTAAAGCCAACATCAGCGACAGCTACATTCTGCTGCGTGATGGTGAAGCTTATCTGTTCGGTTCCACTTTTCAACCGCTTGCGGTGGCTTCATCGCATGTGGTCTGCGATCCTACCCGCAGCCGTAAACTGCTGTTGAAGCAGCGTGAGCTGGACTCACTTTACGGCCGTGTGAACCGCGAAGGCTATACCGTTGTGGCGCTGTCGCTCTACTGGAAGAACGCCTGGTGTAAGCTAAAGATTGGCGTTGCTCGCGGTAAGAAAGAGCACGACAAGCGCAATGACATCAAAGATCGCGAATGGCAAATGGATAAAGCGCGTATCATGAAGAACGCCAATCGTTAAACACTGGATTTCGATACGCTTTTTTGCTAGTATTTGAAGTTCTGGGGCTGATTCTGGATTCGACGGGATTGTGAAGCCTTAGGAGCATGCCGAGGGGCGGTTGGCCTCGTAAAAAGCCGCAAAAAAATAGTCGCAAACGACGAAAACTACGCACTAGCAGCTTAATAACCTGCTTAGAGCCCTCTCTCCCTAGCCTCCGCTCTTAGGACGGGGATCAAGAGAGGTCAAACCCAAAAGAGATCGCGTGGATGCCTTGCCTGGGGTTGAAGCGTTAAACTGAATCAGGCTAGTCTGTTAGTGGCGTGTCTGTCCGCAGCTGACCGGCGAATGTAAAGACTGTACTAAGCATGTAGTGCCGACGGTGTAGTAATTTCGGACGCGGGTTCAACTCCCGCCAGCTCCACCAAATAAAACAAAGGGTTACGTTAAATCGTAACCCTTTTTTTTTGACTTTGGCGGCAAAATGGCGACACAGAAAAATGGCGGCAATCTCGTGGCGGCATTTTGCGGTTGGGCTTTTAACTACGATCTATGGCTGGGTGATAAGTTGGTTTGCTTTTAGGTGGGGCTGCTGGCCTTACAGGATTACGTAAGGCTCAGTCAGTCATATTGAGGCTATGGCTGGTAATTGCAAAGATTTTTAGTAGTGAGTTATAACCCGTCAGAAACTCATGTGGCCTTGACCGCCTGCGCTTGGATGCGGCTCCGCCACGACGATCTCACCCGGCGTTACAATGTATCTGACTATCGTTTCATGCGTGACAAAAGTGCTGCCACAATTGATGTTTTGGCATTGGCAATACCGCTCTTTAGTCTTATCCGTAACTTGATAGCTGCTTCTCGTATGGGCGGCGTAACCGCATTTAGGACAATTCATCATAGCTAAAAGCCTCAACTCAATGTTTGAAATTGAAACAATCATACACAAAATATCAATATTGAGAACTCATTATGATATTTCGAGATCACCTATTTTTACTTCCAGCTCAATGCTTGTCGTGTAGCCGCTGTCTGCACTCAGGCTGTGCGTCAGCGTGGTGATGATCCATTCCCCGTCATCAATCTGCTTTTTAAACCCCGTTACCTTTACCGGCATTTCGGTGTAAAGCTCAGCGCGATCTCGCGCCAGCTGGATCGAGAAGGTTGCTACACCGCGCTGCAGCCGTTCCCACTGCATTTTTGCCGCCCGCTCTGCGTTTGACCGGTTGGCATAGGTGCGGCTTAAAACCAGCACGTTTTCATCGGTGCCGACGAGGTAATCACCCTGTTTCGCTTCCGGCTCTTTTTTCTTCGCCGTGGTTTTGCGGCGTCGCTTCACCTTCGCTTGTGGCTTTATCGCTGGCTCGCGCGTGTGTAGCCAGCTGGCAATCACGCCGGTGTAGGCGTCACGGTCAGCCAGGGTAAAGCGGTGACTGTCGCCGTCACGACGCTGGATAGTGATTACCGGCAAAGCCTTGCCGCTGGCATTTTTGCCCTGGCCCTGCCGGATAAACAATAGCTTGCCGTCCTTGACGCAGGCCAGCGCGCCGCACTGGCGGGCCAGGCGCATCAGAAAACTGGCGTCGGATTCGTTGGTCTGGTCGATGTGGTCGATTGCCATTTTCTCAACGTCGGCCCCCAGCGCTAAATCCAGCTTGTGCTTTTCCGCAATGGCTTTCGCAATTTCGCCTGCCGTGGTTTTGTGCCACGACTTTTCGCGTTTGGTGTTCAGTGTCTGGCGAAAATCGGCGCTGCGGGCGCGAAGCGTCATCCGGTCAGGCGTGCCGCTGTGCTCAATCTCATCAACCGTATAGCTGCCCTTGCTGATAAGCGGCTCCCCCTGCCAGCCGAGCGCCAGATTTAAAACAACGCCCCGGCGCGGCAGTTGCAACAGGCCGTCCGCGTCGTCCAGCTCAATGTCCAGCTGGTCAGCCTCAAAGCCCCGGTTATCGGTCAGCGTGAGGCTGATGAGCCGCTTCTGTATGGTCTGCGTCACGTCTGCGCCTGCCATCGTCAGCCGAAACGCAGGGGCGCTGGCCGCCCCTTTTACCCAGCTTTCTGCGTGCATCATCAGAAAAGCCCTCCCACTGCTGCCGTGACTTTACCGGCCACCCCTGCCGCCGCGCTTTTCATGGCATCCAGCTGGCCGCTCAGGCTGCCGAACATCTCGCCCAGCGACTCGTCTGCACGCTTAAGCGTGAGCGTGAACTCAATACGCCTGCACGCGCCGTTACTGAAAAACTCGGCCTTTGTCTGGCTCAGGCTCTCAATCACAAACATGCCGTAAATGGTGCCGCTGCCCTCAATGAGCGGCCATGCGCGCCCCAGCTCCGCAATCTGCTCCAGCGCATACAGCGACAGCCTGCCGCCGGTCAGCTCCGGCAGCAGCACGCCGGAAAGCGTCAGCGTGTCGGTGTCCGGCCCGGCAAACTGGAGCGACGGGCGAAAGCCCACGCGGCTGTTGGACGGAAACCGCCAGCTGCGCTGCAGCTGCAGCTCCTGATAAGGCACCGTTTCCAGCATGAAAACGAACAGCCCCAGCGTCATCATCATTCGTCAAATCCCCCCTGATCACGGTAAGAACTCCGCGCGAGGGCTTTCGCCCGGCGCGCTCTTGAATCCAGCTGCCGCATCACCTCTGCCACCACGTCCTGCGAGCTCTGGCCCGGCTGCTGATGAATGGTAATGGGCGCGTGAATGGTGACAGGCGCGGTGTTCACGGCGCTTTGCTGTGCTCCGTTGTTCTGCGCGTGGTTACCGGCGGGCAGGCTCATCGGGTGCAGCGGGCGCGCGGCTGCAGGTGCGGCGGCCATACCCAGCGCCAGCGCCGCCGAGGCGGCCAGTGCGGCAGTACGGCGGCGGCTGGTAATGTGCGCCGGGCCGTTGACCAGCTCCGGCCCGTTCTCGCCCGCGATGCCATACTGACCGGCGGGAATGTAGCCGCCGTTATCAAACAGCCCGGCAAAGCCGGTCGCCGTTTTGGCACTCCCGGCGACAGCAGCGGGCCGGTCTGACGCTCCGGCGTCTGGCCTCATGAAATCAGGCAGAAGGCTGAAAACACGCGTCGGACTCGGCGGGACCGTCGCGCCGTCGGGGTGTTTACCGCCACTGGTCGCGGCAGGGACCACGGGCTTGTCGGCGGACGGTTTCATGAAGTCCGGCAGCAGGTCTGTCATGGATGACAGCCTGGCCTTAAGTGCCTCCCATTTGGCCGTGATGCCGTCGAGCATGGCGCTGATCATGTTGCTGCCCGCTTCTTTGAACCGCTCCGGCAGTGTGCTGGCCGAGTTAACCAGTTCATCCCACTTCTGCGACACGGCTGCCTTAATGCTTTGCCATGCCCCGGCGATGCCGTCGCGTATCGCATCCCAGCCTTTACCGATAATCCCCTGCAGCGCGCCATCCGCGAACAGGGACTTAACCCACTCCCACGCACCGGCTATTTTGCCTTTGATGGCCTCCCATGCCGCCGACGTGTTATCTGTCACCTGCTGCCACAGTGCCGCAAACTTCGGCCCGATGGTGTCCCAGTGTCGCCAGATGTAAATTGCCCCCATGGCAATAAGGCCAATGAATGCCAGAATCGGGTTGGTAAACATCAGGCGGCCCAGCCAGATAACACCGCTGCCGACGACACGCAACGCCTTACCTATCATTCCGAATGCGCCCGCGCCCTTAAAGCCCAGCGTCGCCATGCTCAGTCTGATAACCGCCATCGGCCCGACAATGGCCGCAAAGCCGATGGCTAACGTTCCCAGCCCGATGACGATGGCAGACACCGCCGCGCCGACTTTCACCAGCGTGCCAGCCAGCGCTTTGTTTTTCTCGATCCACTGCGCCGCCATGCCGGTGACCTTTTTAATCGCCCCCATGATGTCCATCAGCGGCTGGCGCAGCGTGTCGCCCAGCCCGCTCATGGTGTTAGCTACGCCGGTTCTGGTCAGCATCCACTGTGCGGAAAGGGAATCTTTATTGATGTCAGACTCTTTCTGCATCGAGCCTTTGGCGGCATCTCCCTGCGTCAGGGCCAGCTGTCGGCGCAGCTCCGGCAGGTTGTTGGCGAGTTTCGCCGCATCCTTGCCAAACTCCTTGCCGAATATCATCGTCAGCGCAGACAGGCGTTTGTTTTCGGGCAGTTTTTTGACCTTCTCCAGCACGCTGATGATGGTTCCCATCGCGTCCGTGGTCATCTGCTTTTCAATCTTTTTCGGGTCAAGCTTAAGCAGCGTCATCCCTTCCTGAAAGCGCTTACCCTGCATGGTGGCAATCGACAGCTCGCGCACCATCGCATTGGCCGAACTCGCCGCTATCTCAGAGGTGGCTCCGAGTGAAAGGAACGTTGAACCCAGCGCCGCCGCCTTGCGAAAGTCCAGCCGGTCGGCGTTGCCGCCCATGCGCTGCAGCACATCGATAATGTCCGCGCCTTTCGACATCGCGTTATCGTCTAAATAGTTGAGCGCATCGCCCAGCTGCTCAATGTTGCGGGTCGGTATCCTGTAAAGCTGGCTGATTTTACCCAGCCCCTCGGCCAGCTGGTCGGCGGGCAGCTCAAACGCCGTTGACGCTTTGGCCGCCGTGGTGGCAAAGGCCAGTAAGTCGCGCTTCTGGTCGGCGTAAGAGTCATTCTGGTTGGTAACGCCCATGCGCGCGCCGCCCTCAACCAGCGCGGCATAGTCAACCGCGCCGTGCTCCATCGGCAGCTGCTCACTGGCGGCCTTGATGGCGGCCTGCATGTCGTAAAACTGCGCGGTGCGGTTGCCTTTGTCATCACGCAGCCCGTTGACCTGCTTTGCCACGCCCTTCATGGCGTCTTCCATATCCGCCGAGGCTTTAATTGCTGCAGCAAACGGCACGCCCATTGCCATGCCCGCCGCCGTGGCTGTCGCCCCGGCTCCGGCCACCTTATCGCGGGCCTCCAGCGTTTTGCCGTAGCGCTCACGCACGGCGCGCAATTTAGCCTGGCGCTCGCCCAGCTTTTTAAGCTCGCGCTGCTGCTGCTCAATCGCCTCCGTTGCGGCGCTGGCGTCGGTTTTCAGGTGGCGCTGTGCCGCGCTCAGCTGCTTTGTATCAATACCGGCGGCGGTCAGCGCGCCGCGCTGCTGCTGTACCGAGCGCAGCAGGCCGTTGTAACTCTGCTGCAGGTCATTAACGCGGTTTTTTGCCTGCTCAAGTAAGCGGGACTGCTGCGCCGTGGGGCGGTTGGTGGCGGAAAACTGCGTCGCCAGCGCGGCAGCCTCCTGCCGGGCAGAGGCGAGATTTTTCTCTGTGATGGCAAGCTGCTGGCGCGTTTTGCGAAAGCCGTCAATGCGCCCGGCCTGATCGTTCAGGCTTTTGAGGCGGTCTTTGCTGGCCTTGAGGGCGGCGGACAGCTCCTTAGAGCCGTCACGCGCGTTACGAAACGGGCGGGTCAGTTTATCCACCGCGCTTAATACCACCTGCAGGCGCAGGTTTCTGTCACTCATCGTCACCGGCTCCGTTACGCAGGATCGCTTTGTGCCGCCACATCAGCACGTCCGCCAGCGACTCCGCGAACATGACCGGCGGCGGCCAGTGAAACACGGTGGCAATGTCCGCCACCAGATCGTCAACGGTCAGCTCTGCGGGATAGTCGAAAGCGCCGACCTCGTTAACAAAAAAGACACCACCTCCACCGACAGCGACACCAGATCGGCGGGGTCCATTTCGTTGATTTCCTGCACCGTCAGCGCAGGCGTTGACACGCGCGGCAGCACGGCCATTACCGCGTTGACGTCCATTTCCATCAGCGCCTGCAGCCGCACGCCGCGAAGCGCACCGGACTGCGGCTTGCGCAGGACAATCTCTTTAATCTCGGTTTTGCCACGCTTGATTGGGGTGTCCAGGGTGACGGTCTTTTCGTTAATGTTTTCGCTCATACTCTTAATCCACTGAATGAATTGATAAAAGCAGCAGGCCATCGCCTGCCGCCGTGATGACAGGCCGGTTAGAGGCCCAGCGCGCTGCGGTGCGCTTCCAGCAGGTCTTTGCCGTCAACGATGTGAACCATGTTGACCAGATCCACCTCGTAGAGCACTTCGCCGTTAATGGTCAGCTTGGCGTAGCTGTTGGTTGCCGACACTTTGGTGGTGTTGGATTCCGCCGTTTTCCACTCGCCGGAATCCAGATCCTTGTAACGCCCGCGCGTGACCAGCTCCACCGCCTGCACCTCGCCCGTGTCGTCGCGCTGAATGGAGCCGGTAAAGCGCAGCTGAATGCCGTCAATCGTCGGCGTACCCATCTGTTTAAACAGCTTCGCCTCGGTGCCGCCGATGGTGAATTCCGTGTCCAGCGCGCCATCGTCCAGGCCCATATCAATATCCACCGCGCCCGGCATCCCGCCGCCCCGGTATTTTTCAAACTTCGTAGTGAGTTTCGGCAGGGTCAGCGATTCGATCACGCCCTGCCAGTTGTCGCCTGCGTTAAACAGGTTCAGGTGTTTTAACTTACGGGGTAAGGCCATGTGTTCAGCTCCTTATGCTTTAACGCTGGCGGCAAAGTTGACCAGATACTGGTCAGTGATGCGCTGGCGCAGCATCAGGTTTTCCAGCGGCGGCACCGGCGTATAGTCGTAATCGATAATGAGTTGCCCGGCCTTGAGCGTGTCTTTGGTGTTCACGGTGTCATCCAGCCAGCAGTCTGCGCCGATGAGATAGCCCTGATTCACCATACTGCGCAGCTTGGCGCGGATACTTTCGATGATGTCGCGGGCAAGCGACGGATTCAGCGCGCCGTCAACTGACCACAGCTGCGCCTCGGCCATCGTGTCGGCCAGCACCTGCGCCGTGCGGGTGTAGCACTCAAAGGCAAACAGCGGGTCATCGCTCAGGCAGCGCGAACCCCAGAAACGGAAACCGTCCTTGCGGATAAGCGTGGTGACGTCGTTCTGGTTCAGCAGGCCTGCATCGGTTGCCGGATCCTGTAAATCCCAGAACACGTCTTTTGAAATGCCGGTGACGCCGTTCACGCCGACGTTAGACAGGGACTTGTGCCAGCCGGTCGCCTCGTCAATTTTGGCGCGCAGTCCGAGCGCGCGGGCGGTGGCATACGCCGTCGCGTCAGCGTTAAGCACGGTGTCAAAGCTGATGAAATCAGGCCAGATAAGCATCCCTTCGCGCTGGCTGAAATTAGCGCGGTAGGCAATGACCTCTGACACGGTTTTGCAGCCGTAAGCCGAGATATACGCAAACGCGCGCAGGGTCTGCGCGACGCTCAGCAGCTCGGCTGCCACCGCCTTTGTGTCATGCCCCGGCACGCCGAGAATACGCGGTTTGACGCCGCAGACGTTCTGCGCGGCCAGCAGCGCTTTCATGCCGGTGCGCATCCCGTCTGCGGTCACGCCGCCAATGATGTTGGATGTGGTTTCCGCCTCGGTTTCGCCCTGCGCCACGCGCACGACGACGACGAGCGGTTTTGCCTGGTCGGCGATGGCGTCCAGTGAGGCGGCCAGCGTACCGGTTTTACCGGCCTTGCCGATGGCGGTAGTGACGTCGGTGAGTAAAACCGGGCGGTTGAGCGGAAACGCTGCCGCGTCGGCATCGTCAGCGGTGCAGACCATGCCGATGATGGCCGTGCTGACGGTGGTAATGGTTCGGGTGCCTTCGTTGACTTCGACAACGCGCACGCCGTGATGATAATCCTGTGCCATAAAGCAGATCCTCTGTTAAGGGGTTCCGCTATGGTGAAAGGGATGGCGCGCGGGCGCACCCTGCGGCCATTGTCTGGCAGATGACACAAAGGAAAAAGGCCCGCAGCGGGCCTTTGATTACTGCGCGGGCCGGTCAGGCCAACTGACAGCGGGCGCGGTGGTGGGGTCTGTCGCCTGCACGGCCTGCAGGTAGGTCATCCATGCCGTGAGTTTTACCTTATCATCGGGGGAAATGATGCCGAGCATCAACTGCGTCTGCCATGCCTGTGTCACACTCGCCGCCTCCGTGATACGGGCGTTTTTCTCCGCCTGGGCCGCTTCAACGGCGGCGCGCTGTTTTGCCGCTTTGTCAGTTACCCACGCTGCGCCGCCCCACCGGTCAAAGGCCGTTTCTGGCTTAACCGGCGTTGTCCCGGCCGGATAATCACCGGGCTGCGTCACTGTAACCGCCTCACCGGTTGCCGTGCTGTAAACCATTTCGCCGCGATGGTCCGGCACCTGCTGCCAGCTGCCGTCTTTATAAACGCACACCTGCCCGGCAACGTCATCAGGGGGCGCGACTGCCGTAGAGTGCGCGGGCAGACCGACGCCTTTTGGCAGAAACTCCAGGCTGCTGCCGGTGTAAATCCCGCTCGCCTGATCAAAGTTAAACACGTTAACGGTAACGGGCGCGACAGCCAGGCCGTCCGCGCTCAGTGCTTCACTGTTCTGCTGTGACATTATGCTGCCCTCACGATGTAGTTAAATGCGACGTTACGCGGGCGGGTAGAGGCGAATGCATACCAGTTGTACGAATCCATCGCACTGCTTGCCTTGTTTATCCAGGTCTTGCCCTGAATCATCGCCAGCTGGCCGCCGGTTAACGGGTCACTGAATGCGTAATTCGGTGAACTGATGGCGCTGAAATCGCCGGATTCGTTATCGTCATAACCGCCCACTACCGTCGCTTCCTGTGCGGACAACAGTGCGCGGGACGGGTCAACCCCGCGTCCGTCATCCCAGCCCCTGATAAACTCGCCACGCAGGTCAGGCAGCCGCAGCGACGGATAGGCTTTCGCCAGCTGCGGGTAGTCTGACGCGCTGAACGTGGCACCGTTACACCTCAGCCAGCCTGATGGCGCTGTAGCAACAGGCCACGGCACCGGCACGCCGACCGGCAGCGCCGAACCATCACCCAGGCCGAGATTTTTGAGAAACGCGGACACGTTCGCTATGTCGCTGCCGTTTCTCGCAATGTCCATTTTACCGGCCAGCTTGTTAAGCACCGTCGTGGAAAAATTCGCATCGCCGCCCATCGCGTCGGCCAGCTCTTTGAGGGTGTCCAGCGCGGCAGGCGCGCCGCCCGCAAGAGCGCTCAGCGCGGCCTGAACAAACGCCGTGGTTGCCAGCTGCGTACTGCTGTTTCCCGCTGGCGCTGTGGGGGCTTTCGGGATGCCGGTCAGAACCGGGCTTTCCTTCGGTGCATACTGCGTATGCGGGTCAGCGGCTTTCAGGTGCGACGTCATCAGGCCGTCAGCGTACTGGCGAACCTCTAATACTTTTTCGTCCACATACTGGCGCGTCGCCAGTACCACCGACGGATCGACTTTCAGGGTCACGGCCTCGGTACTGCTCACGATGATGAGCATACGCAGGCGCTGCGTGCGCCCGCTGCCCTCCTGCAGTTGCGGCTTATAGGTTTCTGCCGTGTTGCACACCGCAATCAGCAAACCGTCAGCGTCAAACAGGCCCATTTCCCTGATCCAGAAACCGCCCTCGGTTTCGGGGATGACCTGCTCGGCAATAATCTGGCTGCTGTTGGCCGTATCCACGGTGAGCGAATTGAGCGCCGCACGGCGCACCTCGTTAACCAGCTTTGTCTGCGCCGCGTTGGGCGTTGGCAGCGTGCCGCCGCCGTCGCCAACGGCCATGTGCGTGATATTCAGTTTTGTGCCGAGCGACACGGCGTTAGCAATCTTCGCCGCGCCCAGGTTGGTCACTATGGCGTAAAATTTCTGAGTCATGGTCCCACTTCCATCATGTCAATAACGTGAACCGCCGCGCCCGCATATGCCGGGCCACTGACGGAGATAAGATCGGGTGTATAGGGATAAACGGTAAGGTCATCGCCGTCGTAGCTGGCCGCACCGGTGAAGCACGGGCCGCTGCTCTGCAGGTTGATACTCATACCCAGCATGTGACGGCTGCAGGGTTTGGCATCGCTGATAAGTCGCTCAAGCTCCTGATAGGTTTCCTCGGTAATCCCCTGTTCCTGTACGCCAATATCCAGGCGAAACGTGCCGGGCGCTTCACCGGTTTTCCACCACTCCAGCACGCGGATCAGAAAGCCGAACGGCTCCACCACGCGGCGCACGGCGCTGATGGTGCCTTTGTGCTGATGGATGTAAAACGCATCCATCACCACGCGGCGTTTAACGGTTTCTGTCCAGGCCTCGTCCCAGCGGTCAACCGAAAATGACCAGGCAAGGTAAGGCAGAAACCACGCGGGGCAGGTGGCAGGGTTCCACAGGTCGCGCAGCGGGACGTTCAGCCCGCTGATGCCGCTGCACGCCTCTGCAAGCCTGCGCTCAAGCGCCGAGGACGCGGGCGGTAAAAGGCTCTGGCTCATCCTTTACCCCCGTTATCGCTGGCAACGGTAACGGCCACCGCCGTGCAGTTGCCCGCCTGCGTGCGGTTCAGAATAATGTCCTGCGCCGGTTCGGTGATTTCCACCCAGTCAACGCCCGCCACGCGCAGCACTGCCCCGTAAGACTCGCGGCGTACGCTGCGGCCCAGCTTTTTCTGGTCAGTCAGGTAGGTATCCATTGCGGCCTGCGCTGCCTCCAGGCACGGGCCTGCGGCCACGCCGTCAAACAGGTGCAGCGTGGCTTTCACCCGATAGTCAAATATCGCTGCCGCCTGCACCGTTACGCGGTCTGCCACCGGGCGCACTTCCTCGGCATTTAACGCGACATTCACTGCGTTCAGTAAATCCGCCGTTGCCGCCCCGCTGTTGTCCCGGCTCAGTACCGTAATCAGCACCTCCGCCGGTGCCGGACTCGTTGCTGACACGTCAGACACGCGCCCGTCGGCACTCTTGGCGTAAAACTCATAGGCCGCCGTCGGCCCCGCCACGCTCAGCCCCTCAAACGCCCCCGGCACGCGCAGGCGTAAATCGTCGTCGGACTCCATCACCGCCGCCACGGGCGGCACGGCGTCGGGGTTGGCCGGGCTGATGGTCAGGCGCTTAACGTTGTTGTTGGCCGCCAGCTGATCCAGATCGGTGCCGAGCGCATAGGCCACCATGACCGCCTGCGCCGCCTCGTTGATGCGCTGGCGTAGCAGGATTTCGCGGTAGACGTTTTCCTGCAGGCACTTGACCAGCGGATCGGATTCCAGCGCCAGCACGCTGCGCATGGCGGCCTGTTCGTCTGCCGGATACAGCGCAATCAGGTTTTCTTTGCGCTCGGCCAGCAGCGTTTCAAAATCCGGCACCTCAATGACTTCCGGCGCGGGAAGCTGCGATAAATCAATCACTGCCACGGTTCACCCCCGTTGGGATGGTCATTGCCAGCGGCGAACCGTCGGCACGCTGTGCGTTTATCTCAACGGCCATTGAGCCGTCATATGCCGTTGTGAAATTCACTGATATCAGCCGGATGCGCGGCTCCCAGCGGCTCAGTGCGGTATAGGTTGCCGCCATGACCTGCATACGGGTGACGCCGTTCTGCGGCTGGTCGATGAGTGCGGAAAGCATTGAGCCGTATTCACGGCGTGCCACGCGACTGCCCTCTGGGGTCAAAAGAATGTCGCTGACGCTCTGGCGAATATGATCGATATCGGTCAGGGCTTTGCCGGTGTCGCGGTTCATGCCGAGATACATCACGCCGGGCCTCCTGATGTGTCATTACCAGACTTAACGCCGCCGTGTTTATGGGTATGCATCACGACGCCGTTAGAACTCATATCACCGCCGCCCTGTGTGACGGCGCCGTTAATGGCCGTTTCACTGTTGAGGGTTGTTTTACTGGCCTCAACACCGAATGCCTCAGTCAGCAGCTGAATGCCGTCCGCCGCTTCGATGCGCACGCTTTTGATGTTCTTTATCAGCAGCTGGCCGGTTGCCGGTTCGTACTGAAAAAAACCACCGTCGCTGTACTGCGTGGCGCTGCCGTTCTCTGAGTTCGCAGGCGGCGGGAATGCATCGGAATAAATGGCGGGCAGTGCAAAAGCGGTTTCAAGGTTGCCGCCCATGCTCAGCAGCATGACCTGCTCACCCACGGTGGGCTGCCACCACGTGCGCGTGTTACCGGCGCGAAGGGTGAGCCAGCTAATCCAGTTGGTTTCGAGGTCGCCCGTTTTTACCCGGCACAGCCAGTTAACCGGATCGACGTCGGACACGGTGCCGGTGCGGATCAGGTTGGTGATGAGGCGCATGATTTCGGTAAGTTTTTCGTTCATAGTGAAACAATATTTAGTCTTTTGAGTTGTCTCCAGTTGTTTTCAATGTGCTGTGTACAATACAATCAGACTACTAAAAGGAGAGTATTATGGTTAATAATCACATTCAGGAAGTTAGTATCTATAATATGTGGAACAGTAATAAAGTGCGCCACATAACGTTCCCTAAAAATATAAACATACTTACAGGTTTTAATGGATGTGGTAAATCCACTATCTTAGAAATAATCTTCACTTTATTAAGTGACAGAAACTCTCCTGTAGTTACAGTTCAAAACTGGGGGGCAAAAACCAAATTAGACCAAAATGTCACAGCATTTGCTTGCGATATGGGTTATGATGGAGAGCTTAATAACAATCAAATTGATAATAACTCTCGACGGTTACAAACACCCAACCTCGATAAACTTTCTGTAAAATCTTTTTATGAAGCCATAACATTTAAAGCTAGGAAAAATATAAATGAGATCGGTACCGATTCAACTTTAACTATAAAAAATGAAAACAAAAATAGGAATGACCGAGCTCTAATCAAGATGGTCCATGTCCCTAAAGGTTCTCCTCTCGAAGGGTTGACACTGGATAAAATCGTAAACCCTGTATTTTACAGAGAGGAGGTTTTTATAATACCAGACAAGCCTTATGCCAATGTAGAAAAAGGTGAAAAACACTTATTCAGTAGGAACGCTGCTCTTGATCTCACATTAAGAGAGTTGCTTATTGATTTTTTATCATTTGAAAAAGATTATAACGACCTTCAAAATTCAAAAGTATCAGAAATAGCCGCAAACGATTTTATAAACAACATTGAATCGTATTTCGATGGACTTGACCAAGAAAATATATCTGTAATAAAAAATAAAATAGTATCAGATTGGAAAGAGAAGATTACAACAATAAAGCCTTTGAATAATAGGGTCTATGATTTCGAAAAAATATTGAATGGATATTTCTCTTGCACTGAAAAAAAAGCATCTCGGGATTCTAGGAATATGATTTGCTTTACAGATCGTAATGGAAACATAATCGAGTGGACGAAGTTATCACGAGGCGAAAAAAACCTATTAGTTTTATTACTCCTCGCTTTTTTTGCTAACAATGACAAGAAAATATTTATTTTAGATGAACCAGATCTCTCTTTGCATATTGAATGGCAAAAAAACATTTTGGATTCAATGTCAAAACTTGCTCCAAACACACAATTTATTGTTGCAACTCATTCCCCAGCAATGCTAATGAATGGTTTGGACTTTAATGTCATTAACATAAATAATGAGATTAACAATGAGCAAGGGTAATGTAGTAATTTCAAGTGAATACATTGAGTTAACTGAAAACTTTTATCACAAAAAAGTAAAAAAACCAATATTGGTTTATGTTGAAGGTGACCCTGATGTGAGATTTTGGGCTACATTTTTTAAGCAATTCCGTGACAATTATGATATAAGCATTCGACGAGCTTTTGACATAGCGACAGATGATGGAAAAAAAGGAAATGGTTGCTCCCGAATAAGCTCCTTAATCAATAGTGGCCAAATTACGCTTGGCCCACAATTATTAACTTGCATTGATAGTGATTACAGATTCATTCTTAATGACTATACTAATTATGAATTTGTTAACTCACCTTACGCTTTTGAAACGAGGGTATGTGCAAAGGAAAACGTTTCATCAATGTCAGAAGGGATACAGGATATAATAATTCAAGCAACTTCCCTTACCAACTGGTTTGCTAACTTTAGTGTAGAGTGGTTTTTCAAAAATCTTTCTCGCGCTCTATACCCTTGCCAAATGCTATACTTATTCCTTTTAAGAAGCAATTCCACCCAAGCAAAAAAAATCAGGCTGGCGACTAACTCTAACATTACTTTATTAGAAAAAGAATTTAAAAAACTTGAATTCAATGAAATTGATAAAGACATTTTAAATATCAAGCTGAGGAAATTCAGAAAAGGAATGCATAGCATTTTCAAAAATTACTTTGACGAAAATTCAAAATCAGATTTTACAGATTTCACTCTTAAGTTAAGAAAAGAAAAGAAAATCCTTAGCTGCGATACAACATATTTTTTAAGAGGTCACGACTTCTATGATTTAATTTTTTCTTCTATCGTAAGCCATTTAGCCCACACTATAGTTATAGATGAAAAAGCAAAAAGACTTGCATCTAATGACGACGACGGAATTAAACAACTTTTTAAATCCCAGCAATCCACAAAAACTCTCATTGAGTCGAGAAAGGATCTAGAGGACTGCAAGTTTTTTCATTTCACCGTTGAAAAAATCAACTCTACACTTTCACAATAAATATTAAACAACCATATTTAAACTGAATTTCAACATATTGCCAGACTTCCCGGCAGTATGTTGAAATTTTCAAACATCAGCAATTCAACCAATCAATAAAATTTTTAAATATAAGCTTTCCCACTTTAGTATTAAAGCCGAGCATTTTACGCTCTGGATATTTTATAATATTACCTTTTTCAAATACGCGGTCACGCAGGCCGTAATGGTGAACGCGGGCAAGACGCTGCACAGCAGGAATGAAAGCCACCTCGGCACTGTCGCCTGTTGCCTTTGTTTTCAGGTACTTTGCGGTTTTCAGCTTCACAAACATTTTGCGCTTAATCCGCCCCGGCTTTGTCCTGGCGGATACGCGGCGCGGTTCCCACGCGTTGCCGTCGGGCGCACGCTGTGCCGTCATGTTGGCCTGCTGAATCCGCCTGACGTCGCGCGCCACCTCGCGCAGCATCTTTTTGCGCTCTGCAGGTTCCAGCTTTGCCAGCAGCGCATCCAGCCAGGCGTCAACCTCGTGCAGATTATCCATGGCGCACCGTCCAGGCTTCCTCTGGCTCGTCCGGCTCCGGCACGGCTCTGACTACGGTCACGCCGTCAACCTCCTCGGCAATAACACGCTCTGTCAGCTTTAAATTAATGCTGATGTCGCACGCACCGTTGCCGAGAATGTCCACTTCAAACGTGCAAAGCTGGTCACGCTCGTTGGGGTTCTGCAGCGCATCAGGCTGGTTGGTACGCAGCCAGTACATCACCGCCGCCATCAGCAGATTTTGATCGCCGGTGAAGTCCGTAACGATGACGTTAAGCGTGTAGCGGTATTCCCATGACAGTGACGCGGCGGCAGTCCCGACTGATGCTCCTTTGTCTACAAACAGGTGAAACCTGTCGGGGTTCTGCTGCAGGTAAGGTATTGCGCTGTTAAGGGCTTCGCGTAAGGACTGCGGCTTGTTCATCGTCTTTTTCCTGGCAGGTCACTATGGTGTCCACCTTGTCGGCGCAGGCCGCCCAGGCGGTTTCTGTTTCATCCAGCAGGGCCAGCAAATCACCGTTAGTGCGCGCTGCCGACGGCCCCAGCTGGCAGCGGGTTATTCTGGGACAGCCACTGACGGTAAGATTCACCTCCGGTGATGGCCGGTCGCTGGCGCAGCCGGATAACAGCATCAGGCAAAGGGGCATCACTCCAGCGGCGAAGGGTGTCATTTTCACGTTTCAGATCCTCAATCTGGCGCTGCCGCTGGCGCAGCAGTGCGTTGTTTTTCTCAGCCGCCGCATACAGCTGCGTCTGTGCAAGGTTACTGCTCTGTGCCAGGATGTTGACCGCCATCAGCTGGCTGTTTTTCTGGCTCAGCTTTTTATCCTTTGCGGCCAGCTCTGCCACCTGCGTGCCGATAGTCCTGTTTGCGCTGTGCAGCTGCCACGACAGCAGCCCGGCAGTCACCAGCAGCACGACAAAGCAGGTCACCATAACGGCGCGCATCATGCTGTCGCCCCTTTCAGACACCAGCTCAGCTCGCGCCCGCGCCGGTTATCCAGCCCCTGGTTAAATACGCCTTTCACGTACACCCATCGCGGCAACTGATAACAGGCATCGCGCCACCGGCTGGCCCTGATGAGTTTCACCATCGTTGATGCGCACACGTTGCCGGTGCCGACGTTAAACGCCAGCGACACCAGCGCGTCATAGACCTGCTGCGGCATGGTGACCGCCACGCAGCGCGCCAGTGCCACCTCAACGCGTAACACATTGGTGATAAACGTCCCGGCGGCCTGCCGCTCGGTAATGCTTTTGCCGGGCACAACGCCCCGTGTGTTGCCGATGCCGTCGGTCCACACGCCCGCATCGCACAGGTATGGCTTAAGGCGGCAGCCTTCGTAATCAGCAATCAGTTTCAGCCCATCAACCGATGTATGCAGCTGCTGAAAGCCCGGCAGTGTGGCGGCGATGGCCAGCACCGCGCCCACGGCGCAGCGTTTAACGGTTTGCAGATTCATACTCCTCCCGTGTGATGCGCCCGCTTGCCAGTAACTGGTAGGTTTTGCGCTTGTAGTACCAGCTGATTAGCGCCATGCCGATGCCGATGATCAGCCCGGCCCACGTTGAAACGTCCTTAACCGAAAGGTCGCCCAGCCACGCCATAAACACTGCCATCGACCAGGTAATAAACGTACTGATTCTTTCCCACATGATTCAGTCCCATAGCTGCACGGTCTGCGCCGTGGCTGCGGGCGCAACGTCCGGCAGCTCGACCTCTAAACCGTGGGGTAAGGTGGGGCCGTATTCCGCCAGCCCCGGATTGACCTGTAACACACGCTCGGACAGCCCCTGCGTGCGCCCGTAGTGACGCCAGCAAAGTGCGTCTACCGTGTCATACTGCTGCGCACGCACTTTCATCAGATAAGCTCGACGGTAATATGTGGCAGATCCTGCACGCGGCTGATGGCCCATCGCGCCTCGCGCCATAAATCGCCGCTGGCATCTTCCAGCACCTCGCCGCGCTTCACGCCGGATGCGGTGGCGTCAAAGTCGCTGTATCGCTCGTTGAGTACCGCGCGCGTCCAGCACCACACGGCGTTTTCATAGTGGTGCAGGCGCACGCTCTTTCCGGCCAGCTGCTCAGCCGGTACGTCACCCAGCCCGTTGTAACCGGCCATTTCCTGACGTTCCCGCCACGGGTACAGCTCGGCGTTCACCTCTGACATGGCGGTCAGCACCACCTGCCTGAGCCGCTCCTGCGTCACGGTGCCGTCAACGCGCATCGCGCTGCGAAACTTAGCCAAATCCAGATCCGGCCAGAATGAATTGTTCGGGATAATGACCGGTGCAACCGGCGACTGCTCTGGCGCTGTAAACTGCATCCTTACTACTCCTGAATAGGTGGGCGGTGGACGGGGTTTTGATGCGGCGCTGCCTGTCGCCACCCCGTGCCGCCCCGCGCGTGGGCACGTTCGGTTATCAGCTGTCTTTGCGTAGTTTCCGCTCAAGCTGCTCAATGTCTTTTTTCACCCCGCATCTTTCGTCCAGCTGCAGGGCGTGCTTAAGGTGATTCAGTGCGGATACCGGGTTGCTTTCGGTCTGCACCCAGCCAATGGACTTGTGCAGGCGTGCGCGCGACTGATCCGGCATGTCTTCCCCGTCCACGGCGTCCAGCGTCTGCAGCAGCAGGTCTGAATCGAACGGGGTTCCGGCCAGAATGGCGGCCTTGGCGGCGTCGGCCATTTCCTCAGTCAGCACGGTGGCGGTGTTGCGTTTACCGACCGGCATCACCCACCCGTGTTTAAGGGCATGGCGGCCAACGGCCAGCGCTCCGGCATAATCACCGGCATCAATGCGCCACAGCATGACGTACATGATCACGTCATCCTGCTGCGCCCCGTCGGCACTCAGCACGCCCTCTGCCCAGGCGGCATATTTCGGCAGCACCTCAACCTTAATCTGCGCCTTGGTGATGGTGGACTGAACGCCCTTGAGGCGGCGGCGGTCTTCGTTAAGCTGCAGCAGCATCAGGTCATAGCCTTTCGCATGGCGGCCATTGCCGCCCCTTCGGGCGGTCTCCTGTCCCTGAATGAAGCGCGTGTGTGCGCGGAAAGGATTGGTCACGGGTTACGCTCCTGCGTTGCCAGTGCCAGTGCCGGAATCAGCCGGTGTCTGTGATGCACCTGATCCGCTCATGGCCTTGACCACGCTTGCCGCAACGGAGGCAATACGCGCGATTTCGGCGTCGCTCATCTGGCCCGCTTCAGGCTCTGGCTCCTGCTCCAGCATTTCGATGTTTTCAATCAGGCAGGTACAGTCGTAGTCCTCGACCACATACGCTTCGTTGACCGATTCAAGGTTTTCAACGCGATCCCGTTTCGGATTGTCGATGATGGAGCGGCGGCGCGTGTCGTCCTGGACATAAATCGACAGGTTATCAAGGCGCGTAATCAGCATGGCATCAGCCGGGAAGAACGGCGCACGCACCGCAGGCAGGCCGCCGATGCGCTTCTGGCTGATAATCAAATCAGCGGCCAGCGCTTCGGTGTTGGGCTGGTCTTTATTGACGATCGGGAAATACTTGTCGGCCAGCAGCTGGCGACCGCAGATCACAACCAGCTCGGTGTCATCCTGATACTGCACGGCGATTTTTTCCGTTACGGCACCCATTACCACGGCATCCAGATTGCGGAAAAGCCCCGTTTTACCAATGGTGATTTTATCGGCGATAACTTTTCCGTTGCTGTCGATATGCTGGCCGACCACCTGCGACGGTTTCTCCTGGCGGATTTTTTCCAGCCAGCCGATGTTTACATCCTGCAGCAGCGGGTTCTGTGTGCGGTTAGAGGTTTTCTCACGCTTGAGGCCGTTAAAACCGATCATGATGCGGTCAAGCGCCTGGCGTTTCACAATCATGTCGCGGATACGCACCTGAAAGTCGGCAAACTTCGCCCACATATCCAGCTTCGCGTAGGGCAGCGCCGTGTCAAAGTTGGTCTGCGTGCACTTATAACCTTCACCGTCAATGTAGGTCGGATCGGTTGGCTCGCGCTCTTTCTGCGTCGTGTCGGTTGTACCGGCAATCGTGCCGCCGACACCCAGCCCCAGGCGCTCGCCGCTCTGCTCGGCGACCGGCACGATGTTGATGCGCGTCAGAAAGTCTGATGACTCCTGAATTTTGGTTTCCAGCTTCTGCGCGACGGATGGCTCAACGGTGAACTTGCTGTTGAGGGCCGACAGGTTGATGTTGTTGATTTCCGCCAGTACCGACATATAGGCGTTTAACTTAAAGCGGGTGTTGTTTTTCATCGTTTCATGTTCTCTGTTCGTTAAGAGGATTGGCCGCGCCTGCATCAGCAGTCGGTGCGCACGTCCTGGCTGTTGCTGTTGCCGTTACCGGGCGTACGCGGGCGGTAGTCCTGGCGCCCGTCTTCACGGCTCAGTTGCTCCTGCAGCTGGCTGAAATCCACCTGCAGCTGCTCACGGGCTGCAGTTTCTGCGCTCAGCGCTTCGGTGAAATGCGCCTGCAGGCTGCTGGCCTGCTCGCTCAGGGCGGTTTCGATGCGCTGGCTGAATGCCTGCTGCTCGGTGGCGACCAGCTCAACGGCCTGGTGAACGTCGCTGAAACGTGCGTCATCCGATTTCTGCTTGTTGCTGAAAAGCGCGGATACGCGGCTGAAAAGCGACGGCTTTTCGTCTTCAAACTCGATCACGGTTTCGGTGGCGGCGGTAAACAGGTTGTCGGGATGCTGCTTGCGGTTTGCCAGCGGGTTTGCGCCCGCGCTGGCGCTGAACTGCAGCATTTCAGTGCCGAGGCTGGCCGGATCGTCGGTCACGGCAAGGCCAATCAGATACGCCTCGCCGGTGTCGGCAAACTCCGGGCGAATCTCCATTGAGGTAAAAAGCTTCTGCATGTTGCCGGTCATCGTAACCAGCTCATCCGTCGGGTTAATCACCGCGTACAGGCCCAGCTTGCCTTTCAGCAGGCCGTCACTGATTTCTTCGGTGTCCAGTGCATCGACCACACCAAAACGGCGAAACGCGCTGTCAGGCGTGTAACCCTTGATGTGCTCCATGTTGATCACGGCGGTGTAAACAGCCGGATCGTAATTGGCCGCCATCTGTTCCAGCCAGCTGCGCTCGATGGTGCGCCCGTCCGTGGTGGCACCTTCCACCCCGATACGGAAACGCTTTGCTTTCTTTGCCATTGTCCAGGCTCCGGTTAGATAAAAACTCTGTGAGTCCCTATGTTTGCGGCGACGGGGGCACTGAAACAACGCGGCGACGTTGTACCGTAATTCACACAATCACGGGCGGCAGAAAAGGAAGCGGGCGGGCCGTATTTTGGGGCCATGACAACGACAATCACCCCCGCAGACCTCGATCCCCGCAGACAGGCTTTACTGCTGTACTTTCAGGGATACCGTATCGCCCGCATTGCTGAAATGCTGGGAGAGAAACCCGCAACCGTTCACAGCTGGAAGAAGCGCGACAGGTGGGGCGACTATGGCCCGCTTGACCAGATGCAGCTCACCACCGCCGCGCGTTACTGTCAGCTGGTCATGAAAGAGGTGAAGGAAGGAAAGGACTACAAAGAAATTGACCTGCTGGCCCGGCAGTCAGAGCGCCATGCGCGCATCGGGAAATTTAACAACGGCGGCAATGAGGCGGATTTAAACCCCAATGTCGAAAACCGCAACAGAGGCCCGCGCAAACCGCCTGAAAAAAACGTATTCAGCGATGCGCAGATCGAAAAGCTGCAGGACATCTTCCACAGCACGATGTTTGGCTACCAGCGCCAGTGGTGGGAAGCGGGCAATAAATACGCCGTCCGCAACCTGCTGAAATCGCGCCAGATTGGGGCGACGTTCTTTTTTGCCCGCGAGGCGCTGCTTGATGCGCTCACCACCGGACGCAACCAGATTTTTCTCTCGGCCAGTAAGGCACAGGCGCACGTATTCAAGCAGTACATCGTGGAGTTTGCCCGCGAGGCGGACGTGGACCTGAAAGGCGACCCGATGACGCTGGCTAACGGCGCGTGCCTGTACTTCCTCGGCACCAACGCCCGCACCGCGCAGAGTTATCACGGCAACCTGTATCTGGACGAATATTTCTGGATACCGAAGTTTCAGGAGCTACAGAAAGTCGCCTCGGGCATGGCGCTGCACAAGAAATGGCGCGAAACCTACTTTTCCACGCCGTCCAGCCTCACGCACAGCGCCTATCCGTTCTGGTCTGGCGCGCAGTTTAACAAGGGCCGTGCCAAAGCCGACAAGGTTGATATTGATTTAAGTCACGCATCCCTTTCCGCCGGCCGCCTGTGTGCCGACGGCCAGTTCCGCCAGATTGTCACCGTAGAGGATGCCGTACGTGGCGGCTGTGACCTGTTCGACCTGGAGCAGCTGCGCACGCGCTACAGCCCCGAGGACTACCAGAACCTGCTGATGTGCGTGTTTATGGATGACCTCGCCTCGGTGTTCCAGCTCGCCATGCTGCAGAAATGCATGGTGGACAGCTGGGAAGTGTGGGACGACTTCGAAGCGCTGGCGCTGCGACCGTTCGGCTTGAAAGAAGTCTGGATCGGTTACGACCCGGCGAAAGGCACGCAGAACGGCGACAGCGCGGGCTGCGTGGTCATTGCCCCGCCAGCCGTGCCGGGCGGTAAATTCCGCATCCTTGAGCGTCATCAGTGGCGCGGGATGGATTTCCGCGCGCAGGCCGACGCCATCAAAACCCTTACGCAGCAGTACAACGTGACCTATATCGGCATCGACTCGACCGGCGTCGGCCTCGGCGTGTACGAGAACGTGAAAGCCTTTTTCCCACAGGTGAAAGAGTTTGTTTACAACCCGACGGTAAAAAATGCTCTGGTACTTAAAGCCTACGACACCATCAGCAGCGGGCGAATGGAGTTTGACGCCAGCCACCTCGATATCGCGCAGTCTTTTATGTCTATCCGTAAAGCCACCACGGCCAGCGGCAACCGTCCGACCTATGAAACCAGCCGCAGCGAGGAAGTCAGCCACGGCGATTTAGCCTGGGCAACCATGCACGCGCTGGCAAATGAGCCGCTGCAGGGACAGGCGGCACACACGCAGAACATTGTGGAGATGTATTAATGAGCAGACGCAGGAACCGCACGCGCACGCAGCGCGTGCAGCAGCCGGAACAGATGACCAGCACAGCCGCCTCGGAGGCGTTTACGTTTGGCGACCCGATCCCGGTACTCGACCGGCGCGAACTGCTGGACTACGTGGAGTGCGTCATCAATGACCGCTGGTATGAGCCGCCCGTAAGCGTTGACGGGCTGGCGCGCACGTTCCGCGCCGCCGTGCATCACAGCTCACCCATCAGCGTGAAATGCAACATTCTGGCGAGTACCTTTATCCCGCATCCGCTTTTGAGCCAGCAGGCTTTTACCCGCTTTGCGATGGATTATCTGGTCTTTGCCAACGCGTACCTGGAGAAGCGAACCAGCCGTCTAGGCACCACGCTGAAACTGGAGCCATCGCTTGCCAAATACACCCGACGCGGGCTTGACCTGGACACCTACTGGTATGCGCATTACGGCCTCAACACGGAGCCGTATGAATTTACAAAAGGGAGCGTGTTTCACCTGATGGAGCCGGACATCAATCAGGAAATCTACGGCGTGCCGGGCTACCTGTCGGCTGTCCCGTCCGCGCTGCTGAATGAGTCGGCTACCCTGTTCCGCCGCAAGTATTATATTAACGGCAGTCATGCGGGCTTTATCATGTACATGACCGACCCGGCGCAGAGCCAGCAGGACGTTGATAACATCCGCAGCGCCATGAAAAGCGCAAAAGGCCCTGGCAACTTCCGTAACCTGTTTATGTACAGTCCGAACGGGAAGAAGGATGGCATTCAGATCATCCCGCTGTCAGAGGTGGCGGCAAAAGATGAGTTTCTGAATATCAAAAACGTGTCACGGGATGACATGCTGGCCGTGCATCGCGTGCCGCCGCAACTGATGGGGATTATCCCCAATAATACCGGCGGGTTCGGGGATATTGAAAAAGCCAGCCGCGTGTTTGTGCGTAACGAACTTATCCCGCTGCAGGCTCGTATGAAAGAGTTAAATGAATGGCTAGGTATCGATGTCATAAATTTTCAGTCATATGACTTAAATGTAGATTCTTAACATCTGTGCCTCTAAGGAGGCACTATAACTAGTCTTCACATTTAAGATTAATTTCCTGAACCTGCCTAAAACTGCCTTGATAAAATTCGCTATTCTTAAACTCAACAAATTTAAAGTGAGCCACACCATCTGTGCAATTCTTTATTAAAAAACCATCTTTATATTGACTGACCACAAACCCACCATCTTTATCAAACCATGGCTTTTGCAATGGCAACTGATGATAATTCGCACCCAGAACACAACAAAAAACAATAAAGCTCATTGCAGAAAAAGAAGTATACCTCCAATCCAAATGCCAAAGACCCTCTATTTTTTTATAAGATTTAGATAACAAATAAAATGTCAACATTGACATAAAGAAAACAAAAACAGTTGAAAAAAGCCTTATAAAATCAAGCGCTCCCTTCCTGTATTCAACATAACAACTCACTACTGCCCCACAGAAAAGACCAATAGTTAAATATTTAAGGATCATATACCTCCATTCCTCATCCCCCATCACCATAAGAGCCGAAAAGCTACAATAAAAAAACATAAAGAATAGAACCTTTAGAGATGAATTAATCACCTCACTCAAATCAAGGGATAAATAATAGATAGGATATCCAAAAAAAAGAGACTCACCAAATTTAAACGAATATATTGAAACAAAAAGAAATGCAGTAAGCAATGTCACCGTAGGTATATCAAAATTTTTATCAACACTCGTCATACCCACACCTCACATTAATATCAATCATAAAACCCCAACTAAAAAACCATAAAAATGGAAGTGATTTTTAGATAGTCTAACAGTAATCAACACGATACATCACTTCACCTACGTCCTTAATTTCTTAAAAAAACCACTAAATACAAGAACTAGAAAAGATTATTACAATGATTCTACAATAAAATTTCATTTGAATTATTAATTCTAAGATAAAATAACAACACATAGCGCCCGCAGGCGCTTTTTAATTATCAGTCCAGTGACCAGCGCGCGCTGAATCAATAAGTAACTGAATTGTCAGCGGCTTTTCCGCCTTGCCGTTATCTGCCGGATAATAACGTCCAAAATTTATTTCTTTTGGATTGATGGAAAATTGCTCAGCGAAGTTCTCCAGCAACTCGGCGGCATCTTCGGGTGCCATCCTGAAATCTTTATTCAGATCGGTAGTGTGTGTCAGGGGAAAACGCTTGCGCAGCCAAAACCAGTGACCGTTATATTCTTCAACAAGTGCGAATACAGCTTTTTCAGTATCATCAATCACCATATTCTATCCTCCGCGCGGGCTATCTTATTGTAACGATTTACCGATTTCCAGCCTATGATTGCCACGTCTGATGCCACTATGGCCCAGCCAATAACCGGCACTGTCCTGCCAACAAACGTGCCTAGCTTTTTTGTCATTATTATTTTCATTTTAAAAGGATTTCCTACTATGGTCGGTAGCGGGAAAGGCAGCCTGTATTTTTGCAGCAGCCTGCGCGACTGAACAGAAGCCCATGAAGTACCAGGCGTAGCGTTTGCAAGTTTGCCGGATACTGCGACGTTATTACGCCCGGCATAAATCGCAGCTGCTGCCATAACGTTACCTGTTGCAGCTGTCGCCCCCGTGAAATGCTCGGCAGTCACATCAACCATAATCCAGAAAAAAAGCTCACCGGCATTGAGATCTGAAAGGCCGCCGTAAAAATAGGTTCCGTTAAGCTGTTCGGTTGTATCCATTACCACACCTCGCAATAAAAAGCGTGATTAAACTTTAACCGCAACGAATTTGAATTTCCAGCACCCTGTCATTGAGTCTGTAACGCCTCCTGCCACGCCCAACCCTTCATTCGTAGCGAGTGGCATATCAAACCCGAGCGCACGGCTGCGAGCCGAAAATCGGGCCGCATTGTCATGGCCTAACCGTCGTGGCGCGCGCTCGTAGCCCCGCCACGCCTGCGCGCTTTATGCAGTGATTTTCATGCAGCTGCATGACTGGCGGCAAAGCCCGCCAGTGCTAGCCTACAGAACGGCAAACGATCCTTTCGGGATCATGCGATTTCATGCAGCATAGTCATGCAAAGCGAAGCAACATGAAATGAGTTGCCATTATAACCTTGGCTATGGTGCATTCGCTGTTATAGTGAAAGGAGCGCATCTTGTTATAGGTAACGAATTTATGATCTAAAACTATGCTTAAAAAATCATCAAATCAATTAAATGTGTAGTTGTTGATATAACTATTAAAAATTTCAATGCAAGCAAGCCAATTTGTAAATCCAGCCACGAAAAATTCACCTAACCCTTAATCAAATCGAGAAAAAAACACTTAAAAAAGACACCATTTACCTCTGGAATTGGCCCTAGTCTTTTTCCCTTAAACCTTTAAATAAATTCCTGCTAAGCTCCACTTTTTCCTCCTCACTTAAAACCCTGTATTCATCAGAGCCAATGACTTTTAAAATCTCATAATTTAACTCCAATACATCAGTTAACTGTGCAGAGAAAACATCCAGATCTGCAATGTTATAACTCACATAAGGCAATCGCTCAATCAACAACGCTGCTTTATGTTTAGCAAACTCAGTTAACCTCTTATCACCTGAATTTAAATCAACTTCGATTTTATTAATATCCTCCCTAATACCTTCCATTTGCTTATTAAAATCATTACCTGCAAAGCCAATATTTACATGCGATGCAATAAGTTTGACACCCTGTTTACCATCACTAATCCCTTTTGTTATAATCTTTAACTCTATTAACAAAGATGATATTGATTTCTTAATTCTCTCATGGTTATTTTTAGGATATTCAAAATCAATCCTACTAAAATTAAGATGACTAATCTGCCTTGAAATATCCTCATCCTCAAGTGACATATTTTCCCAACTATGAGAGAATTTGTTTCTAATTTTCCTCAAAATCTCCAAGTCTTTATATTGCTTCTCATTTATCAACCCTAATGAAAAACATGCTTTGATTCTGGATGAAAAAGTACCTAATGGAGCGTTAAATCCTTCTATTAAATCCTTAGAAGCTTTATTATCAAGAAGAAATATAGAAAGGGCTTTTCCTAATGAATATTCTAAAAAAGCAGCTAATGACAATACCAATCCCCTATCATCTAAACCTGCAAGATTTGCATTAAGTTTATTTAGATCAGCAAAAGGATTGTCTTTTTCGTACTGGGCATCATCCATATCTACTCTCCAAAATTCAAAACCAGATCAAAAATATAATCAATAAAATCAATTTATTAAATAAAAAAAGCACACATATTGCCTTCAGAATTAGAACAATAAAATGATAAAATCACTAGTAGGTTTCCCATAAATCCTCACATGCACAATTAAAAATAATCAATATATTATCAACTTTTTCCTGATGCATGTAACTGATTATGAATTTTCTCTAACGCCTCGCACTGCTCGTTGTTCAACCCCGCCAGCGCCAAAAAAAGTTTTTGACGCTGGCGCGGTTATCAGTGCTGCCAGCTGTCGTCTTCCCAGACGGCCTGTAGAATTTCCATGACGATCTTTTTATCTTCATCCAACTTTAAGCCTGACAGCTCGACGCCGTTCGCACTGCCTTTGTGGATTCGTATAGCCATTTTTGGATACTGAGGTTGCAGATTTTTTATGATTTCTAACTCAAGCGCCTCAATAGTTTCCTGGCTGACCTTTTGCTGTTTGTCGATCATGATTTCAATGCGCATCCCCTACCCCCTTTCTTACTCTGAAACTTCAATCGAACGGGCGTATTCGTGACTCCTGACCTTTTTCATTAGCTCGTCGGTCAGCTCAGACACCCACTGGATCGCCAGGCTCTTTTCATCTTCACTGCAATCACTCGATGCAACCAATTTAAGAAACAAATCAATACGTTGCAATTTCAAAGACTCAAAAAAATAATCCTGCATAACATTTACCCCTTCAAACAACTGTACATAAATACAGTATATTAGGGGCATCCGAAAGTGAAATGTTTTTTTACTTTCAGCCTTACTTTTTGTGCGCTTCGCTTCCCGCTTTACGTAAGCTGGCCGCCTTAGCCCTTTCAGCAAGGCTATTGAAACGGCTAAGTATTTTGTCTTTTCGTGAATTGTCATCTTTGTTACTGAATGGCCGCACTAAGTCGCCGTAGCAGGTGCTGCGGAACATTTTCCCTGCAATTTCTGTCTGTGTGCCACCTATCAGGCGCACGGCCAGACCGCGGCTGATGATTTCGCCGCTTAAATCTCTGACCTGCCCGATCACGTTGTCACACGCCGTCTCTATTCTGTCTGGCCGCCGCAGTACAAGGTGTTTTTTATCAGGTTTTTCTGCCCTCAGTCGGGCCAGCATTCGGCGCCGTTCTTTACGGCTCATCCTTTTAAGGTCAATTTCTTCCACACTTTCCGGCGGGTTTGAATCCTCAGATCTCAAACGCCCCGTACAGTTATTGACAGAACTCCGAGAGGGCGCGGGCGCGCCCTGAAGGTCAAAACCAAAATCAACGGCACGTTTCGGAACAATCTTCCACTGTGCCAGACGGGTTAAAATCGGAGTGTCTGCGCCAACCTCAGTTGCGTAGACACCCTTAATACGCACGGTTTCCTCACCGTATTCATTCAGCTCATCGCCCGACTGATACCATGTGCGCACGGCCAGCTCATCACGACGCGCGAACGGGCCTCCCTGCGCGTTGACGTATGCAGCCCAGTCGCCCACGTCGGCCGCGTCATGCGCAGCGGCAAACTCCACACTGAGGCCGTGGGCGGTTTCGGTGTCATCCATGCGGCGCAGCTCGCGGTAAACCGTGACCGGCGCACCTCCTACAAACTGAAACTGTCGGATATGCCAGCGTGCCGCCCATGCAGAAACGGCGGGTGCGGTTTCTTTCAGCTCTTTGCCGCTTTCGTCGTCCAGCTCGCCATCCAGCGCGTAGCCGTCGATATTCTTAGAGATATATTTAGCCACGTAACCCGTAGCGCTGCCTTTTTCCGGATCGATGGCCTCGGCATGAAAACGCGCTTTACGGGCTTTATCCGTGGTCAGCTCGTTGCTGTCCTGCTGAAAGGCATAGTCACGGATTGTCTGGCGCACCTGATCCGCATCTTCGGGACGCATAAACATCAGCATGTGCCAGTGTGGCGTTGCGTCGTGGTGAGGTTCGGCAACGCGAATGCCAAAGATTCGAATGTCATCACGGTGCAGCTTTGCGCGGATGCGCTGCCAGACGCTGCAAAGGTAACGCTGCGTGTCTGCGGGGCTGGCACCATTCCATTTGCGGTTACGATGGCCGGTTTTGATTGTGGCGTGATAGCGTGACGGCGCGGTCAGCGTGTAAAACTCGCCGACATAGCCCAGCTCATTACAGATATTTTCAAAGCCGCGAATGCGGGTCATCAGCTCACAGCGACGGATGGCCGGATTAGCCACGCTGCCGTCGTATTTTTCAATCAGGCTGATACGGTTGCCGTCCTCGTCTTCCAGTTCCATGCCCTTTAAAAACTCACGGGTGCGGCGCTTCTGCTCCCGCCATTCTGAAACGGTCATTCTGCTGGCGTAAGGCGTGTGTTTTTTGCTTACGTTAGCCAAGGCAATCTGCAGGTGTTCCCGCCATGACGCTGCCACGCGGCGCAGTCGGCCCGTCCACCATTTTTCTGTCTGCATACGCAGCACGGCGGGCGTGACTTCCTCAGGATCAAAGAAACGGGACGTCACCTTATCCCACAGTGGCGGCGTCTGATTAAATTCACGGGTGATGGCCGCCGCTGTCATGTAGACGCGGTGCGTGTATTTATAATCTGACTCATCAGCTGTCTGCGCGTGTGCCTGTACCAGCTCGGCCAGAATGAAACTGGCAATATCACCGGCCAGCAAATCCACATCGGCACGCGACATATCAGCCAGGCGGTTAAAGCGCCTCATCAGCTCCCACAGCTGGCCGCCGGCAAGCGCCGCGCCATTCTCTTTAGGGGCATTCTGCGTCAACAGGTTAAAGGTGCTGGCGTCAATAGTCTTAACCCGGTACTGCTCATTAACGCATTCAACACGCGGCAATGTGCGCTCGACGAAAGTTTTCGTTAAGTACGCATTGGCGCGGGCAATGCCCTGTGATTTTTCCAGCTCATTGACGCGACGCTTAACGTCAATCTGGATCAGCGTCGGCTGTTGCTCAAGCAGCTCCTGCGCACGCACTAAAGCCGCAATCATCTGACTGCGGCTGTGCATTTCCTCATAGGTGGGATAAGGGCTGGCGATGGCTTCCCGTGGCGCATTCCACGGGTAAGCGTACTGCTCAATCATGTAGCTGCCTCTTTTGCAGCCATATCAACCCCAAACCAGACAGCGGCAGGACGACGAACAGCAATGATTTCTGCCGCGCTTTTACTGTCACCGGCGGCTATACCAACCGCGCGGGCAGCCCTGACGCTGGTCAGCTCGTAGGCATTAAAAAGCGTGCGCGTAAAGTCGGTATCGCTGTTTGAAGCGATAACCGGGCAGCGCTCTGACACGCTGGTTAACATGCTGGCTAAATCCTGCTGCGCGCCCTTATCAAATCCGCCTGCGTGGTAGTCGCTAAATGTACCGTCATAAGGCGGATCGCAATAAACGACGTCGCCGGTCTGAATCATGCTCAGTGTTTCGCGAAAATCGGCACAGATAAACGTTGCACGGTGGGCTTTGGCTGCGAAAGTTTCGATTTCTTCCAGGGGGAAATAGGGTTCAGAATAGTTTCCGTAGGGGATATTAAATTCACTCTTACGGTTATAACGGCAAAGGCCGCGGTAGCCGTGGCGGTTCAGGTAAAGGAAGTGTGCGGCACGCTCAAGCAGAGGCAAGGCGGGGTCATGATTAAACGCTTCGCGGATGCGGTAATAATCCTCTGCCGTTTTGTTTTGGGTAAACAGGCTCATCGCCAACACAATAAACGGGCGCGTGTGTTCTTTAATCTGGCGATAAAGATTAATCAGGTCGGGATTAACGTCAGCCACTAAATAATCCGGGTAATCCGTAGCCATCATAACGGCGCAGGAACCGGCGAACGGCTCAACGAGGCGCTGCCCCTGCGGCAGATGATTAAGCAGCTCAGGCATGAGGCGGGTTTTGTTGCCCGCCCACTTGAGGATCGTACTCATACAGCACCGCCTTTGTAGTGGGCGCTTTTTAGCTCGATGATTTGCTGGCAGGTAACGCAGTGGGTGACTCCCTGCACGGCACGGCGACGAGCCGCCGGTATCGCCTCATCGCAGGCCTGGCAAAAGAACTCACCAGCCCCGGCGGGCTGGCGACGTGCGTTGGCGAGATTGCGCTGCAGTTCTTCCTCAACGCGTGCCTGGACTAAATCCATTGAATCGGCCATTAGTGCAGCTCCCGCGCCTGATGCTCAAAACGCTCTGCCTCTTTATCCAGCAGCTCAATGATTTCCGGCGCGGTCATTTCGTGCTTGCGGGCATGGATGACCAGGGCCGCAATGCGGATTGACACGGCCAGCGCATCATCGCTGCGCTGCTCTGTTTTGGCCTTGCTCAGCAGTGCATTAAGCGTGTCTGCATCGGCTTCAAAATTACGGGTTTCGGTATTTCTCATGTTTCTAATCTCCAGATTCAGGGCAAAGGAATGCCCGGCGGGTTTACGCCATTAATTTTTTGAGTCTTATTTACTTAGGTAAAAAACAGTCTGCGGTAGAAAATTGTCGGGGCAGAATCTTTCCCCAGCGCGCCATTTTATTCATCGCCATGATGATTAATTCGCGGCGGCATTCGTCGAAGTATTCAAACGGCTTTCCGATCTCCTCCTGTGAAAATGTTTTAGGATTTTCTCGGTTAGCCAGGGTTAACACGCAAAATTTAAACTCGTCATTCTGATGGTTGAAATAGCGCAGTGACGGGTTTGCGTTATTGTCACGCTGCTGCCGCCAGCTTTTCCGAAACTCATCAAACGACATTTTGTTAACAGCATCAGCACGATTGCCCGTTGAATGAGTTTTGGCAAAAGATGCCGGGCCTTGCTGTGCGGTTGTGTTGCCTGTTACTCGCTGCATGTTACCCCCTGAATAAACGCGCCATGAAACCGGCGGGTTTGCGCTTGCTGGTCAGCCCATGTAGCAGTTGCTTTTGACTGTTGCACGGATGCCAGGGCTTGCCGTTCTCACCCATGATCCAGCCGTTGGCGTAGGCTACGGACGGGCTTTGACGCTTAAGACGTGAAGCCAGTGAAATCATTGTCAGCTCCTCAGCTCAGTCCAATGGATGCGCCGAGGCCGCTGATCGCGTCTACGGTTGATGCCATAGTGGGATTGGAATGAATGCGGGCCTGCACAGCGATTGCCGCAAGAGTCAGACATCGAATGCCAGTGTTGACGCTCTGCAAAAGGCTGCGGCGGCATGAAGTGCTCAACGCATCCTGATTCATTGCACCGGCTGCCAGTTGCCCTACTTCTGCTGTTGCCTTCAACACATAGGCTGACAGCTTTTCTTCGGCGTACTCGTTTATCGGTACACAAGGTAAACAATGCTGCTGTGCCAGCGCCCCGTCCATTAAGGTCGGGTCCTCGGTCAGGTCATTGAGTAAAATCATTTCTTTAACGGTCAACTCGTGCGCCTGCTCAGGGTTCAGCTTATTACGCAGGGTCTGTGCGTTCATTCCTGCAGCCTGTGCCAGTTCTTTAATGTTGTGAGACAGGGCAAACCGTCGGCAGGCCTCGTCAAAGTGGTTATGTGTGGATACACGAAAATCAAACATGATTAATCCCTCTAAAGTTCACATAATTGAACTTAACAACCAACTACAACGTTGTAATTGAATGCAGACTTGTCCATGTTTTTGATCGCCTGGTCCTTTTTGTATTTGAGGTAAAGAATGGATACGCGACTTTTATTTTTATCTTTCTTTTCAATGTAGTTAGCCAGTTTACCGTTATGAATCATCTGATAAACCGATCCGCGGGAGTACCCCTCCCATTCAGCGAACTCAGCCGGAGTAGCTATCACTTTTGGTACACGAATTGAAATCTCAGTGCTCATAGTGCAGTATCTCTTAGTTTAGTTTCGTTTTATCTCGTTTCATATGGTTTAAGTTTGTTTTTCAAAACTTAAGTGGATATTAAGATCACTTTTTATATGCGCCAAGGGGTTTGATTATGAGCTTAATCAAGGCTGGTAACGATAGCGGCGGGCGTGATGCGATAAATAGACTTATCAAGGCCTACAATTTTAGCTCCCGCCAACAGCTATGTGAGCACCTATCCGTATCAAAAAGCACTATGGCAAACAGATACTTAAGGGATAGCTTCCCTGCTGAATGGGTTATCCAATGTGCTCTTGAAACTGGAATTTCGCTTTTATGGCTAGCTACTGGTCAGGGTGAAATGTATACGAATGACAGCGAAGAAAAAAATCTCAAAAAGGAAACCGCAGTCACAGTAAGACCACTTTCTAAAATCGTAGCTCCCAGCATCAAACATGCGGAGTTAAAGAACGGTGAACTGCAGTCAGATGATGAAATGCTTCTGGATAGCAGATTGTTAGAGGGTGAGTCTTCAAATTCTTTGTTCGTAAAAACACCTACTGATAGTTTTATTGTTGATACCTCCGTAAAACAGATCAGCAATGGCTTTTGGCTGGTAGGTATCGACGGTGTGAAAAGCTTCGTCAAAATTTCACGCATCCCAGGCAACAGGATTGTGGTTAACCATGAAGAAGCATCATTTGAGTGCTCAGTAGATGATGTTGAAGTCATTGGTCGCGCAGTCAAAGTTATCAAGGGCCTATAACATATGACTATTAGAAAGCAGCCAAACGGAAAATGGCTGTGCGAGTGCTACCCAAGTGGGCGTGACGGTAAGCGTGTGCGTAAGCAATTTGCGACGAAAGGCGAGGCTATAGCATTCGAAAACTTCACGATGGATGAAGTTAACAAAAAGCCTTGGTTGGGAGAGAAGGATGACAGGCGGAATTTATCAGAGCTGATTCAACAGTGGCACTCACTCTACGGGCAAACCCTGGCAGACCCAAAAAGGATGCAGGCTAAGTTACATATCATATGTAACGCCCTTGGGGATCCGATAGCCTCCGAACTTACTGCCGGTGACTTTACTAAATATCGCGAAGCCCGCTTAAAGGGAGAGGTCAGAAATGAATCAGGTGGTTTTTTGCCAGCGGTTAAACCTCGTACTGTAAATTTAGAACAAAGCAATCTTTCTGCAGTTTTTGGAACGCTCAAAAAACTCGGCCACTGGTCAGCCCCAAATCCATTGGCAGGGCTTCCCCGTTTTCGTATTGCTGAGGGTGAACTGGCCTTTCTAGCCCCTATTGAGATTAAGCGGTTGCTAGATGCCTGCGCTGATTCTCTTAGCCCGAATCTTTTATTGATAGCAAAAATTTGTCTTGCCACCGGTGCACGCTGGAGTGAGGCCGAGAACCTGCAGGGGCATCAGGTAACTAAATACCGAATAACTTATACGAAAACAAAGGGCAAGCGAAACAGGACTGTGCCTATCTCAGAAGATTTGTATAACGAGATTCCTAAAACAAGGGGCAGATTATTTTCCCCATGCCGTAAGGCTTTTGAAAGAGCCACCAAACGAGCCGGGCTCAGCCTTCCTGTTGGGCAATGCACGCACGTTCTGAGACACACATTTGCCAGCCATTTCATGATGAATGGCGGGAACATTCTAGTTTTGCGCGACATCCTCGGTCATGTTGATATCAAAATGACAATGATTTATGCACATTTTGCCCCAGACCATCTTGAGGATGCAGTTACTAAAAATCCGCTGGCTAACCTGAATTACACACGGAGTCATAATGACAGACCTTAGCATGGTTGAGATTTTTAAGATGTTATCACCAATACTGCCGGTGATTGTTTCGATCATCGCATTAAAATCGGGTTGGGTATATAAGCGAGATAAGGTTTTCAATTCAAGAAAAGCATACAGCGAATTTGCTTATAATATGTACAAGAATACCTCCGATGAAAATTTCAAACGCATCTCAATAGAGTACGGCATCTCTGCAATAACGAAAGACTCAAATCTTACGCCTGAGCAGCGAAGAATACTTTTGCACTCTAAAGATCCGGTAAGAGACATTGATAATTATAGCAAATGTCAAAAGCTTCTAAAGATAGGTAATGAAGTTAACGTATTCACTTGGTCTAATAAACTTTACCGGTTTTGGATCTGGCGAAAACTTGTCGAAACAATCAGCCTCATACTTTATTTTGCAAATGCAGCCGTGGTGGCACTTCCTTTCTTTTATACCATGCTACCTAACAGTCACATGATTGAAAAAATCAATTCACTAACATTAATTGCAAAATGTGGTTTAGCCGCCTACTGCGTAGTCACGGGTGGTGGGGTTGCAATGTTTTTTTTGAACAAAATATCGACAATACATCTCGCTGAAAAGACCATCATAACGAACCGGAAATCTACATAGTAACGTTAAAATCATGGCGGCAAACTGGCGACAAACCAATAAAACTCTCTAAAACACCGTAACACAACATACAATCAACACATTGATAAGATTCATAAATTACTGTTTTTAAACATAGTAAAATGGTATGTAGTAATTTCGGACGCGGGTTCAACTCCCGCCAGCCCAAAAACCCGCCTCCCCATCCTCCCCCTTGACAGCCTCCCCCTCCATGCTCTAAAAAGGAAACGATCATTTCCTAATTGGAGATTAGCCATGAAACCTCCTTCCCATAACGGCAGTGAGCAATCCTCTGCGGGCCGACCGCGTGCTTTTAACGAAGCGCAATTTCTGGATGGGGCCATCAGGCTATTTCGCGATCGTGGTTTTAGTGATGTCAGCATCAGCGACATCACCGCAGCGACCAACCTCAGTACCGGTAGCGTTTACAAGGCTTATAAAGACAAACAGGGCGTTTTTGCTAGGGCGCTTGAACGGTATGTGTTTCTTCGTGAAGAGCACATAAAAACCCGGCTGGAAAAGGCCACGACAGCTAAAGACAAGCTTGCTGAACTGCTGCGGGATTACGTTGAGCTCAGTCAGGGGAAAGAGGGCAAGCTGGGCTGCATGGTGGTGGCTGGTGTCACTAACGTCGACCAGCTCGGCGCTGCAGCCACCAGCCTCGAAAAACAGTTGGCAACGCGGCGCAGCAACATTGCGGAATTGATCAAAAGCGGAAAACAGGACGGCTCCATTGCCGCGACCACCAACGAAACCGCCGCTGCCGAGGTGATTCTGGCGTTGCTTCAGGGAATGCGCGTCATCGGTAAAGCCTCAACCCTCACCGACGATGCTGAGCGTTTTGTGGCTCAGGCGTTGAAGGTTCTGGCGTAACGCATGATTGTTGAGGCCGCGCTCGCCGGGGCGATATTGCCGTTGCAGCGGTCTTCATGACTCATTTGATCCATGCACCTGGTTCACCATTTTAAGCGGCGGATGATTACAACGCGCCATGGCGGCGGTAAGCCGGTAGTGTACTTTTACTTTAGGAAAACCCTATGTCTGCTCTCATGCTCCCTGCTGCACCCGACGGTTTTAGTCACCATTTTTCCCGAATAGAAGGTCTGCGCTTTCATTATGTCACGGGCGGTCGTGAGGATGGCTTTCCGCTGGTGTTGCTGGCCGGCTTTCCTGAAAGCTGGTTTGCATGGCGACATGTCATGCTGCCTCTGGCTGATCAATACCGAATTATCGCCGTTGATTTGCCGGGCCAGGGCGACACCGATAAGCCGCTTTCCGGCTACGACACTCAAACGGTTGCCACGCGGCTGCATGCCTTTATCGATTCACTCGGTTTAGGATCGTACTTTCTTGCCGCACACGACGTCGGTGCCTGGGTAGCCTTTACCTACGCGATGTTATATGGCGAGGAAATACGGGCGCTGACGTTAATGGATGCCGGTATTCCGGGCATATCATTACCGGATAAACTGCCGTCGGCTTCTGACAAATCCTGGAAAACATGGCACTTTGCCTTTCATGCCGCAGCGGATCTTCCTGAAGCCTTGCTGGCAGGCCGTGAGCGCATTTATCTGGAATGGTTTTTTCGCGAGAAAGCCGCTAACCACAGCTGTTATGGCGAGACTGAACTGAGCGAATATGAGCGCTTGCTTAAAACGCCGGGAGGCTTACGCGCGGGGCTGGCGTTTTACAGAGCGCTGTCTCAGTCGGCTGCGCAAAATGCGGAGCTGGTCAGGCAGGGGCGACTGGTCATGCCGGTACTGGGGCTGTCCGCCGATCAAGGCTCGATTGCAGATATGGCGGCGACGCTGAAAGCCTATGGCGATGATATACACGGCCAGCACATCGCTAATTGCGGGCACTTCCAGCCGGAGGAACAGCCCGAAGCCACTGCCAACGCCCTGGCCGCGTTTTTTGGCCAGTACAGGCATTAGACCAGTCTCTGTCCATGGATAACAAAACCATCGGCACAGCTTTGCTGGCCGTTCGGTGTGGACAATAAAGGTGAATGCGCTATCCGAACGCCGCGTCCCTTTCCTCTGAAAGCCGCGGAGTATCAAAGGCGCGTTGACGTCACAAACGTGTCTGAGGATTGAGCATCCCCGGAACACGTTTTAGCGGATGCGCCCGCAATCCACTGCAATATTCCCACCGCCTCTGAATACGATATTCATCATTATTCTGAATAAAAGATTCGCCTGATTTTCCAGTTTCCCGCAGATTACGCGTTACCTGCACCGCAACTCCGGCCTGATCATCGTTAAAATATAAATAAAACGCTTATTGAAAGTTAATAACCAAGCCCGAAATTGTTAATTGCCTGTATATGTCTTCTGAGACAAAGAAGAGAATATCTAATATTTAAGCGTTATTTATAGACAACTCATTATTCAAACCAGTGTTAATGAAAATTTAAATTTAGCCAAAGATAATCCCAAAACCGTGCAGTCTTAATCAGTTAGCTCAGGCGCATTTGTGGCACCCTGGTATTGTTACGACGCTTGCTGGCAATTTAATTCGTTAAAAAAACCACTCAGTTTCATGACGGATTTATTTTTCCGGCAATTGATAATGATTATTGAGTTGATTCCCATTTGCATATGGAATTATGATTTCTTTCGCTCAGGGATATATCAACTGGATGACAATCGTTAAAGGATTAATCGTTATGATGCCGTTGAAAAAAATCACTCGCCATATTACCACGAGTTTATTGGTTCCCGCTGTTGGCATGATCTCCCCCGCTCTGGCTGAGTCTGACAGGAATGAAGACAGTGAAGATGTCATGGTGGTAACGGCATCGGCGATTGAACAGCGACTGAAAGATGCCCCTGCATCAATCTCTGTTATCACGGCAGAACAGCTGGAAAGAGACATTGGTAAATCCGCCACGGACCTTGCCGATATTCTTGAACGTGTCGCAGGCGTGACCAAAGCCATTGGCACAGACGTCAGTTCCGGTATTCAACTGCGCGGTATGCCCGCGGCTTATACGCTGTTATTGGTTGACGGTAAACGCATCGGCTCAAGTAACGGTATTAAAAGCACCCAGCAAAACTATTTCGACGATATTAACTGGATCCCCGTGGATGCGATTGAACGCATTGAAGTGGTCAGGGGGCCCATGTCCGCGCTCTATGGTTCGGATGCAATGGGCGGAGTCGTGAATATTATCACAAAGAAAAATAGCGATACCTGGCACGGCGCATTAACGGCAGGCACCCGACGGCCGCAGGATCGCAACCGGGGCAATACCCAGACCTGGACAGGCAGCATTGGTGGTCCGCTGGGCCATGGATTTGATTTGCGTGTTAACGGTTCGTGGAACAAGCGCGAAGCGGATAAAAGCGAAACCGACACGTTGCGTTGGGGAAGCGGCCAGGAAGGCCGCAAAAATGAAAATTACGGCGCTGAACTCGGCTGGGATATCACCCCTCATCAGCGCATCGCCGTTTCCACTCAGCAGGGAACCGAGCGAGGTATTCCCGGTGAATCCATGGATGGCAGTGAAATTGCGCTGCGCGGTGTGGATAAACTTGAACGTGAAAATTATGCGCTCGATTATCGCGGTATTTTTGATTTCGGCACGGCAAAGCTGAACGTTTATCAAAATAAATTTAAAAACTGGGTAACCGATATTCCGGTGATTTCTGGCGGTACGGTGACGGGCAGTCAGGATGTGGCGCTGTGGAATCAAGAACGCATTGTTGAAGGCGATATTAACCTGCCATTTGAATTCGGTTTACCGCATAACCTGACTGTCGGCGCGCAGTGGAAAAAAGAAGAGCTGAACAACCCTCGCTCTGTTGGCGTGGTGGCGGACGCCTCCAGCAGCTATGGCAAACATCACGCTCAGGCCAAAAGTACCGGCCTGTTTGTCGAAGATCAAATCGACCTGCTGGATACTGTTTCACTGACGCTGGGCCTGCGCAAAGATAATACCGATTACGGTAACAGGACAACGCCACGCGCCTATCTGGTTTGGCAGGCCACGGATACGCTGACGTTAAAAGGGGGATATTCAGAAGGTTTTAAAGCACCCAGCGTGCGCCAGGCCAGTAAAGGCTTTATTGAATCCTCCAAAGGCGCTGGATGTAACGGCTATGCCGATTACCACGGCGGCGGCTGTTACACGATGGGTAGCGATAAACTCAAGCCTGAAACGTCACAAAACTGGGAAGTGGGCGCGATCTTCGATTATGAAGGATGGAGCGCGGGGCTGACGTTCTTCGACAGCCGCTTCAAAGACAAAATCGCCTCTGCGCCTGTTGGCTATTTACCCGGTGATACCTCAGGCCGCTACTGGCTTGAACGCGTCAATCTTGATACGGCGCGAACCCAGGGCCTGGAAGGCAATGTGACCCTTCCCCTGATTTCAGAAGAAATGGGCCCCTGGATGAAGCGCCTGTCGCTGAGTAATACGTTCACGCGAATGCTCAAAGCCGAAGATTCTCTGGGCGTGATGCTCGTGACAACGCCAACGCTCGCCACGTGGTCCTCCCTTGACTGGCAGGTCAATGACGACATCAGCCTTTCATTTACCGCAAAATACTACGGAAAGATGCTGGGGCTGAACAGCAGCGCAGACCAGGCGGCGAGAGGCAATACCGCGACGGCACGCATCCGCAATGCCTACATGATTTATGGCCTGTCTGGCCAGTACCGGGCAACGAAAAACCTTAAGTTTAATGCCGGGCTGGACAATCTTTTTGATAAAAACCCTGTCTCTGACCATCCATCCTCAAGCGGGGTTTCAGGCAACAACTACGCGGTTCCCGGCCGCACGATGTATGCCTCAATAACGGCGTCATTCTGATCGCCCCACTGATGCTTTCACGCCGCCCCGTCAATGGTGCCGTCACAGGATGATTTATCTGAGCGAGCGTGGGATGGACAGAGAGCAGCCTGAACAGTAACTGGCCCGGCATCACGTTTTATGCATTGCGACCGCTGCGTGATACAGGCGCGTAAAGCAGGTAATCAGAACTGCGTATAAACCAAAACCCATGACCTTATACGGACCCTAACCACGCGCAAGGAGAACACATGCGTTTCCCGTTTCTGTCGATTTTATTGCCCCTGGCCTGGGTACTGACGGTTTTGCCTCCGGCATCTGCTGGTGAAGCACCAACGGTCAGGGTAGCGCATCTGCAGGGAACCACGACGCTGCCGCAGCATCCTCAACGCGTGGTGATCCTCAATCCGTCCACGCTGGATATTGCCGATGCATTAGGCATTACACCGGCGGGCGTCCCGCAAGCCGGTTTCACCTATCCGGCGCATCTGGCTAAATATAATGGTCAGGGCTATTTCAATGCCGGAACGCTGTTTGAGCCCGCCTATGAAGCCTTAAGCGCCGCCGCACCGGAGGCGATCTTTGCCGGTGGCAGAGCCCTGGCGGCCTACAATAAACTCAGCGGTATCGCGCCCACCGTTTCTCTGGATATTGACCCGCATGATTTCATGCAAAGCCTGACGCAACGCACGACGCAACTGGGGGAGATCTTTGGCAAACAGGCGCAGGCAACAGCCGTTTTAACCGCATTTAACGCGCAGATTGCAGACCTTCGCCCCCTCGCCGCCCGGTCGGGAAGCGCCATGATGTTGATGGTTAACGGCGGCAAACTCAGCGCCTATACGCCGCACTCCCGCTTTGGTTTTGTTTTTGATGTGCTGCAGTTCAAGCCTGCACTCTCTCTGCCCAACGCCAGCAAACATGGCAATGCCATTTCACCCGAGTTGATCATGCAGGCGAATCCCGACTGGCTGTTCGTTCTGGACCGTGACAGCGCCATCGGCAGTAAAGAAGGCCTCTCGGCCCGTCAGGTTCTGGATAATCCGCTGGTGCGCCGCACCACCGCATGGAAAAAGCAGCAGATTATCTGGCTGGATTCCGCCTCGCTGTATATTGCCGGCGGGATCCAGAGCTACAGCCTCATGATGAGCCAGATCAAACAGCAACTGCTCGCTGCCAGAGAGCAGCCTGAATGAAATACGGGGCTTATCTCATGGGCCTGGGGCTGCTGTCTGCGCTGGTTATGCTGAGCTTAGTCACGGGCGTAACCCGCATGTCATTAATCGACCTGTGGCACGATACCGAGATGCGGGAAATTCTGTTTGTCAGCCGCTTTCCACGTACCGTCGCGCTGGTGCTTGCCGGTAGCGCGATGAGCGTGGCGGGCCAGATCATGCAGATGCTGACGCAGAACCGCTTTGTTGAGCCTTCAGTCGTGGGCACCACGCAATCCGCAAGCCTGGGGCTTCTGCTGGTGATGGTCTGGTATCCGGCGGCGCCCGTTATCGTCAAAATGTGCATCGCTTCCCTGTTTGCGCTGGCCGGTACGGTACTGTTTATGCTGCTCATTCAGCGTATCCGGCAGAAAAGCGCGTTTATTGTGCCGCTGGCTGGCATCATGCTGGGCGCCGTTTTCAGCTCGGTAACGACATTTTTGGGGATGCAGTTTGATATCCTGCAGTCGCTGGGCAGTTGGGAATCCGGTGACTTTTCCAGTGTAATGCAGGGCCGCTATGAGCTGATCTGGATTGTCGGACTGATTACCCTGCTGGCGGCCTTGATTGCCGATCGCTTCACGGTGGCCGGTCTGGGCCAGGACTTCTCGGTTAACGTCGGGCTGAACTATCGCCAGATCCAGTTAACGGGGATGGCGATGATCGCCATTGTCAGCGGCGTGGTGATCGTTGTCGTCGGTGTTCTGCCTTTCCTCGGGTTGGTTGTGCCGAATATTGTCAGCATGATTTTCGGCGATAACCTGCGCCGCACCGTGCCCTGGGTCGCGATGACAGGTGCCATACTGGTTTTAAGCTGCGATATCCTGGGGCGGCTGATTATTTATCCCTTTGAAGTCCCGGTCAGTGCCTTACTCGGCGTACTGGGCGCGGCGGTTTTTCTGGTGCTGATTATCAGAGGAAGGCGCTATGGCAACTGATCTGTCACCGCTGTCCCGCGCCCTGAAAAACGTCTCCTCGCCCGTCTGGCGAATCAGCCTGTTAGCCCTGCTTACGGTCATTGTTTCCCTTGTCTTTATGACCTTGCATCTGCAGGGAAACATCAGCTACGTATTAAAACATCGGGGGCAGATTTTATTCACCATCGTGCTGGTCGCCTTTGCATCCGGCATCAGTACGCTGCTTTTTCAAACCATCACGCAAAATCGCATTTTGTCGCCCTCGGTCATGGGCCTTGAGTCGCTTTTTGTGTTTATCCAAACCCTGCTGGTATTTTTTGTTCAGCTTTCGCAACTGAGCCAGGTGGGAAGTATGGTGCCGTTTCTTGGCGAAACGGCACTGTTGATGATCTTTGCCACGCTGCTCTATCGCTGGCTATTTAACCGCAGTGGGCTGGATCTTCACCGGGTACTGTTAACGGGCCTGGTATTTGGCACCCTCTTTCGCAGCCTTTCGGGTCTGATGCAACGTTTACTCTCCCCTGGCGAATTCGCCGTGCTGCAAAGCCGGATGTTTGCCACTTTTACCCATACTGACCCGGCGGTGCTGGCCCTTTCGGCCGTGCTGATTGCTGCAATCACGATTATCGTCTGGCGCATACGGCACCGCCTGGACGTTATTGCGTTAGGGCGCAATAGCGCGACGGCACTTGGTGTCCCTTTTCAGCGTTATGTCACCGGTCTGTTGCTGTTGGTTTCGCTCCTGGTGGCAATTTCAACTGCGCTGGTCGGGCCGATGACATTTCTGGGGCTATTGGTGGTCAACCTTGCCTGGCCCGTGGTGGGATCGTGGCGTCATCGCTACCTGCTTCCGGGTACGGTGCTGATTGGCATCATCATGCTGACGGTCGGACAGTTAATCCTGGAGCAGGTGTTTAACATGGCGGGCACGCTGTCCGTCATTATTGAATTTTTAGGCGGTGGACTGTTTATTTACCTGATTCTGAAAAAGGTGGCGACGTGATTGAAGTTGTGAATGTGAATAAGGCATACGGCCCGTTATCTGTCCTTAAAAACATCAACGAAACCCTGCCCTCATCGGGCATTACCTCAATCATCGGGCCCAATGGGGCAGGCAAATCAACCTTGCTGTCGGTGATTAGCCGACTGTTGAAGCCCGACAGCGGTGAGGTCAGAATCGATTCGCTCATCGTCAATGAAGCGCACAGCGAGAAGCTGGCGCGAATTATGTCGGTACTGCGGCAGGAAAATCAGGTCACCAGCCGGCTCTCGGTGTACGATCTGGTGAGTTTTGGTCGCTATCCCTATTCCAAAGGGCGCATCACGGAAAACGATAAGCATCATATCCATCAGGCACTGTATTTTCTGGATTTGCTCCCGCTTGCTGAACGTTATCTTGATGAACTCTCGGGAGGCCAGCGACAGCGCGCTTTTGTCGCGATGGTGCTGTGTCAAAATACAAAATACGTGCTGCTGGATGAGCCGCTGAATAATCTGGATATGAAACACAGCGTGACCATGATGAAGCAGCTACGGCGCGCCGCTGACGAGCTGGGAAAATCCATAATCCTGGTTATCCATGATATTAACTTCGCCTCGACGTATTCAGACCATATTATCGCCATGAAGAACGGTGCGGTTTTTTTCTGCGGCTCGCCGGCTGATATGATGAAACCCGATCTTATTGAGCGCCTTTTTGAAATACCTGTCGTGGTTGAAACCGTGGCGGGACAGCACATTGCGGTCTACTACCGTTAACCTTGCGCCCCGGGCAAAACGCCGATAGTTATGCCATCGGCGCTTTCAGTCAACCTGCGGGCCAACGCGCGCATATAGAGCCTGTGGCTGTATTCATGCACGCGTTCAGCAACAGGTTTTTTACGCGTTGTGTGCGTAAACAACATCACAGAACGCTTTTCTCGCGCCGAGTTGAGCGGAAAGTCTGGCTGCGGACTCTCGCATCAGTTCTCCCAATCCCGCCTCTTTGCGATCCAGCGTTAACCGTGACGATGGGCCGGTTAACGCCAGGGCTGCGGCTAACTTATCCCCTTCGCCAAACACCGGGATGGCAAAGGCGGCAGTATGGGGATCGCGCGCGCCCGAGGTATAGAGCGGTAAATCCGCTGCGTCATCAAACAAGGTTTCGCCCATCCCCCAGTGACGCAGCACCTGACCAATGGCGGAGTTGTCCAGCGGATACAGCGAGCCCGGCAGTCGCGTATGCCTTAAGCCATCTGAGGATTCGGCACGAAAGACACAAAGACGCTGGCCGCTATCAATCACATACCAGCTGGCACTTTCCTTTGTGGCTGAGGCCAGCGTTTGCAGTTCGGGCTGAACCACGCTGGCCAGATGAAACGACTGTTCATAGAGCTTGCCCAGATAAAGCAGCCTTGGCCCCAGGGTGTAAATGCCGTTATCCCTTCTGACCACGTAACTCATACGTTCCAGCGAATTCATCAGTCGATAAACGGTGGTTTTGTGGTAGCCCGAAAGCTGCGACAGCGTCGTCAGGGACAGGCTTTCTTCGCCTGGCTTAAAACAATCCAGCAAGGCCAGCGCCTTCTCTACCGCATTAACGCCTTCGTTTCCCATTTCGCTTCTCCTGATTTTTGCTGGCACCGAGTGTACCCGAAACTGTGAGTCACATCTTGTTTACATCACAAACAAGCTCGCAACACTGGCGCCGTGGTCAGTGTCACCGATATAGTTATTTCATTATGTACAACACAGTTTTACTCTGTAAAACAAACAACCTGTGAGGTGACCCATGTCCGCGAACGAAAAACCGATGATCAACCGAGACGTTACGCGAGTCAGCAGTGATTATGTCAGACGTGCCGCTGAATTTCAGGCCGCGATTATTGCGGATGTCGCGGGCAGACGCGGCACGCTGCATGGCCGTATCAAACCGCTGGGCACACATATGAAAGTGGCCGGGCCGGCGGTGACAGTGGAAGTGCGCCCGGGTGATAACCTGGCGATCCATGCTGCGCTGGCGGTGGCCAAACCCGGCGATGTCATCGTCGTGGATGGCAAGGGCGATATCAGCTGCGCGCTGTTAGGCGAGATCATGGCAACCCAGGCCGAAGCATCCGGCATTGCCGGGATTATCATCGATGGTGCGGTCAGGGATGCGGACGCACTAAGCACACATACCTATCCCGTTTTCTCGGCCGGGCTCAATCCCTGCGGCCCGACGAAGTTCATTCCCGGTCGCGTGAATTACCCGGTTTCTGTTGCCGGCGCCACGATTAACGCAGGCGATCTGGTGGTGGGTGATATCGATGGCGTGGTGGTGGTGCCACGCGATGAAGTAGAAGTGGTATTGGAGCTCGCGGCGAAAAAACTGGATATGGAAACCCGCCGTATTGCGGCGATCAAAGCGGGAGACAAAAGGCCAGGCTGGTTGAACGGTGCCCTGCGTGCAGCGGGCATGTTAGCGGAAGGGGAGGAACTGTGATGCGTAAAAAGGACACAGTCATCATTACCGGGGCAGACATCGCTCCCGCCGCGCTCGCGATGCTGGACGATTATGAGGTGGTCTTTGCGGGCACTAAGCCGTCAGAAGACGATCTGGTTGCGCTTTGTGAGCAGCACAATCCGGTCGGGATTGTGGTGCGCTATGGAAAAATTAACGCCCGCATCATGGATGCAGCGCCTGCCCTGCGCGTGATCTCCAAGCATGGCAGCGGCATTGACGTTATCGATCAAACGGCGGCGGCCGAACGAAACATCAGCGTCCAGTCTGCGCCCGGTGCCAATGCGGCAGCGGTGGCAGAACATACCTGGGCCATGATTCTGGCCTGCACCAAATCCCTGATCCCGCTGGATCGCCGGATGCGTGACGGCCACTGGGATAAATCCACCCACAAGTCGCTTGAACTTGAAGGCCGGACGCTTGGACTGGTTGGCCTGGGCGCGATTGGCGGCCGGGTGGCGGATATTGGTCGGGTGTTTGGCATGCAGGTGATAGCTTACGATCCCTGGGCGAAAACGCTGCCCGCAGGCTGTGAGCAGGTGGACGATTTAGCCACGCTGTATGCGCGCGCAGATATTGTGTCACTGCACTGTCCTCTTACTGCGCAAAACAGCAAGATGATCAATGACCAGGCCCTGGCACAGTTCAAACCCGGCGCCGTGCTGGTGAATACCGCGCGCGGTGGACTGATTGATGATGATGCCCTGATTCGTGCTCTTAACAGCGGCAGACTCAGCGGCGCGGCGCTGGACAGCTTTACCGTTGAGCCGCTGACTGCGCCGCACATCTGGCAGAAGGTGGAAAACGTCATCATTACGCCGCATATCGGCGGCGTGAGTGATAATTCTTACGTGAAAATGGGCACGGCCTCTGTGACCAATCTGCTTAAGGTATTAGCACAAAAGGAAGCCACCGTATGATGTGCCTGACCACACCGGAGGTCAGGCAGACATCGGTTTTTACCCGGTTGCCCGACCGCTTCCGCGCACCTGACCGTCACAATGCCTGGGCCACCGCGAATCGCGGCGGCCAGCTTACCGACTCTTTTCTTGAAGGGCCGGTCTGGCATCCCTCGGGCTGTCTTTACCTGACCGACATTCCCTATGGCCGGATATTCCGCGTTGATATGGCAGGCAACTGGGACATCGTCGTGCAATACGATGGCGAACCCAACGGCATGAAACTTGTCGGTCCGGAGACGCTTCTGATTACGGATTATCGTCACGGGTTAATGAAGCTCTGTCTCAAAACGCAAAAAATCACGCCGTGGCTCTCGCGCCGTAACAGCGAGAGTTTTCGCGGCGTGAACGATTTAACGCCCGACAGCCGCGGCAACCTCTATTTCACCGATCAGGGGCAAACCGGGCTGCACGATCCCACTGGCCGGGTTTATCGGCTCAGCCAGGACGGAAAGCTGGATATTCTGCTGGATAACTGCCCAAGCCCAAACGGGCTGGTGCTGTCGCCAGACGAAAAAGTGCTGTATGTCGCGATGACGCGTGGCAATGCGATCTGGCGCGTGCCGCTTCAGCGCGATGGTTCAGTCAGCAAGGTCGGTCAGTATTTTACCTCGCACGGCCCCAGCGGTCCCGATGGATTAGCCATGAACGCGCACGGCGAGCTGCTGATTGCCAACCCTGGCCTGGGCCGCGTCTGGCTGCTGAACGATCTGGCTGAGCCCGCAGAAATTCTCACCAGCCCCGCCGGACGCTCCACCACCAATCTCTGTTTTGGTGGCGAAAATTTACAGCAGCTGTTTATTACCGAATCGGTCAGCGGCAGCATTCTTACCTGTTCAATGAAAACACCAGGCCATCCACTGCCCTTCCTGTCCACCGATTTTCTCTGAGAACAACACTGCGTTTTCTGAACGCAGCGGAGGCAACCATGAATCTGCATTCTGTAAGCACTGGCTCACCTGTTGAGCCAGCAGCCGTGTCTGCATCCCATGAAGACATGAATCAAACGGATTTTGAACAAAGCGAACGGGCGGCGGCTAAAGCGTTCCGCCGTATCCTGCCTTTTATTTTCATCTGCTACGTGGTTAGTTATCTGGATCGCACCAATGTCAGCTTCGCCGCACTGGGCATGAACGCCGATCTGGGCATTACGGCTGAGCAGTTCGGGTTTGGTGCCGGGATGTTTTTCATCGGCTATTTTCTGTTTGAGGTGCCCAGTAACCTGATCATGCAAAAAGTGGGGGCTCGTATCTGGATCGCCCGCATCATGATCTCATGGGGCATCATCTCCATGGCGACCGCCTTCGTTACCGGGCCGGTCAGCTTTGCCTTTGCCCGTTTTTGCCTGGGCGTGGCTGAAGCAGGCTTTACACCGGGTATTTATCTGTTCTTCACCTACTGGTTTCCCGGAAGCTGGCGCGCAAAAATCACGGCGGCATTTTTAGTCGGGATCCCCGTGGCCAATATCATCGGCGCGCCCTTATCCGGCATGTTGATGCAAATCACTGGGCATGAGCACATTCGTAACTGGCAATGGTTGCTGCTGCTGGAAGGGTTTCCGGCCGTTAACCTCGGCGTCCTGTGCCTGTTCTTCCTCAACGATCGCCCGGCAAAGGCCAACTGGCTGAGCGAGGCGGAAAAAACGTTGCTGAGCCGACGACTGGCAAACGAGCAGCAGCAAATTGAAAGGGCGCACGGTGCCAGCCTGCGTGACGCGCTGCGCAATCCCCTGCTTTACCTGCTGGCTTTCATTAATTTTTGCGGCATTGTCGGTTCTATTGGCGTGGGCCTGTGGATGCCGCAGATCATCAAGCAGATTGGCGTGAGCCATACCGCCACGGGTTTTCTGACCGCGCTACCTTATATTTGTGGTGCCTTCAGCATGCTGTTCTGGGCGCAGCGGGCCAATGCCTCCGGCCACCGCATTCGCTGGATCAGCGCTGCGCTGGTTATCGCCGCCATCGCGCTGGCCTGCAGCGCCGTCGTGAATGAGCCGGTGGTGAAGATGCTTGCGCTGTGTTTTACCGTCAGCGGCATTCTGGCTTTTCAGGCGTCATTCTGGGCACTGCCTTCGGGTTTTCTCACAGGAAGCGCGGCCGCAGGCGGATTAGCCATGATTGTTTCTGTCGGCAATCTGGGAGGATTTGTCGGGCCTTCGCTTATTGGCTATGTGCGTCAGACAAGCGGGGGTTTTATGTGGGCGCTGCTGGCAGTTTCCGCCGTGTTGCTGATTGGCGCGTTTACCGTAGCGTTAATCAAAGATCCATACCGCAAAGCATAGTCATCCCCTGAGGCGCTCCGGCGCCTTTACCTTTTCCTGTTAAGCCTTATTCCGCCATGTCATCGGCTACAAGAAAAGCGCCCGCAGGCGCTTTACTGGTGTTTCAGGTTGAACCCACTATTTGCTTGCCGGTGACAGGCTCTGATCAACCTCGATTTTTGCGGCGCTTTTGCGGCCCATGATCAGCACCGCGATACCGCCCGCCGCGCAGAGTACCGCCAGTGGCACCATCGCCAGCGCATGGCTGCCGGTTTGCTCATTGATAATGCCGTAGACGTTGACCATCAGACCACCACCAATCAGATTCGCCATTGCGCCGATAGCCGCTAAGCCCGCCGCTGCGGTGGTAGAAGACATCCAGCCGGACGCCAGCGCCCAGAACGGGCCTTTCATGGAGTAAGCACCAATCAGAACCAGCGACAGAATCACCACGCTTCCCGCCAGCGACTGCGTAAGGAAGGCAGAGAGTAGCCCACCCGCGATCAGGAAAAGCGTTAACGCGGTATGCCAGCGGCGTTCGCCCGTGCGGTCAGAGCTTCGTCCCCAGACAATCATCAACACCGACGCCAGGCCATAAGGAATCGCGTTGACCAGCCCGGTGGTGAAGTTGTCGAGTCCAAACGACTTAAGCAACTGCGGCGACCAGACGCTCAATGTAGAACCGGCAGCCGAAGCCCCTGCGTAAATCAGCGCCATCACCCAGATATGTTTGTGACGCAGAAGCTGCCACAACGAAATATGACCAATCACTTTACGTTTTGCGTTCTCTTCAGCCAGAGTGGTGCTGAGCCAGTTGCGCTGATCTTCGGTTAACCAGGTCGCATTTTCAGGGCGATTGCTTAACAGGAAAAAGGCGGCGACGCCTAAAAGCACGGCTGGAATGCCTTCTAAAATAAACAGCCAGTGCCAGCCGCGTAACCCGAACCAGCCATCCAGTGAGAGTATTGCGCCCGAGATCGGTGAACCAATGAAGTTTGCCGCCGGAATGGCCACCATAAACGTCGCGATGACGCGGGCGCGGTACTTACCGGGGATCCAGTAGGTCAAATACAGGATAACGCCGGGAAAAAACCCCGCCTCGGCAGCACCCAGCAAGAAGCGCAGGAAATAGAGCATTTCAGCGCTTGAAACAAAGGCGGTGCAGACGGACACGATGCCCCACGTCACCATAATGCGAGATATCCAAATCTTTGCGCCAATCTTTTGCATCGCTAAGTTGCTGGGCACTTCGAACAGAAAATAGCCGACAAAAAACAGACTGCTTGCCAGACCAAATACCGCTTTGGACAGGCCGAGATCCTCGTTCATTTGCAACGCCGCCATCCCGATGTTGCCGCGGTCAATGATAGCGATCAGATAGCAGACGATCAGGAAGGGGAGAATCCGTCTTATCACGCGTTTTACGGTCTGCTGTTCGATATCGGAGGTTAATGCGCCATTCGGCATCTTGTCAGACATGGTGTTCCTCGCAGAATTGTCATGGTTTTACGCCTGGATATATCTCTTGTTTTACTCTGTAAAACCGTGGTGTACAAAGTACACTCATTATCTAGTCAAACTTTTTCCGCCGCAGGTAAATGTTATGAGGTTGTGTTATTTGTCACAAAAAGGTATCAGCATAAGCGGCGATATGTGACGCTGGAGGAGTTTTTACGCGTTGAAACGGGAGCGATGTTGGGGAAATGCGACAGTCAAAATATCAGCAGAGACCGGCAAGCCTGGCGTTAGGCAGAGTCGCCTGATGGATGATGTGGCAGCGTCGGCTGCCGACGAGACAGAGGCCAGCCGCAAAATGGCAGGCAAGCTGAGGCAACAGAATCGCGCAGCCTCAACCCACCTGAGGGACGTTATGCTGTTAAGGACGGGCTGTTAACGATGCGCCTTTGGATGCAATCACGTCCTGATACCAGTAGAAGCTTTACTTGCGACTGCGTGCCAGTGTGCCTGCCCCGGAAGCGAAGACGCGTGGCACAATGCACCAGACTGACGATGTTCTCTTTGCCGCTGACGTGGCTGAGAATATCCCTGGCCAACGGTTGATATTTCATGTTGCTGTCCTGGGAGCGATGCCGGTGGCATCCGTTAAAAATAAAAAAACCTGAGAACGACCCGGTTATCTTTCGTGGGCCGCGCTCAGGTTTTGCCTGCGCAATGCAGTTACAATCCTGTGTTAATCAGGTTTAAAGCGTCTCTTTTCTTACCCGTTCGATATGAATGGCAAGAAACATAATCTCTTCTGTTGTCAGCTCACGCTGATAGTTTTGCTGTAGATACTGTGAAACCTTTTCAGCGCATTTCCAGGCTTTCGCATAGTTGTCTTTTACTGCCGAATGCAGTGAAACATCATCATCTTCCACCACGGTGCGCGTTAACATGCGCTGCGCAAAAAACTTCAGATGCGTCACAAAACGCTGATAGCTGAGCGATTCCTCCTGATACTCCAGCCTCAGTTGATATTTCACCAACTGCAGGATTTCCTGCATAACCCAGGTGACGTGCATCACTTCAGGCATTTCACTGTTAAGTTGCGCCGTGACCAGGTGCAACGCGATAAAACCCGCCTCGTCCTCGTCCAACTCGGTGTGAAGACGACGGGCAATGATTTGCCTGGCCTCCTGCCCTAGCGCAAACTCTTTGGGATAAAGACGTTTGATATCCCACAGCAGCACATTTTTTATCGCCAGCCCTTTCTTCTGCCGCTCAATCGCAAAGTAGCAGTGATCGGTCAGGGTGATGTACAAACTTTCCTGCAATTTTCCCAGACATTCTGTTGCCCGTTCGATAATGCGATCGCAGGTCGTCATGACCTCCAGCGGGATCTGGTTGAGCAGTTCTCCCAGGCGGTGAACCAGCTCATCGTTTTGCAACGCAAACACCTTTTCGACGCGCTGTTTATCCAGTTCTTCACCGACCCGTTTCTGAAAGGCCAGCCCCCGGCCCATAACAACCTGCTCACGTCCGTGCTCATCCAGAACAACCACCACATTGTTATTAACTATTTTGGCGATTTTCATCGGAACCCCAGAAACAAAAAAACCCGACTTCCGGCACAGGCCAGGAAATCAGGTTTTGCCTGCCGCAGCAGTAACAATTTAAAAAAGGCATCTTATCAGTTTCATTTTGCGCCTTAATACACCGCCACTAAAAACGTGATGTCGAGCGAAGGTCTCTTCATGTTTTCACTGCACGCGAGCGCAGACAGGCGAAAATACACCCAGGATAAGGCGCGAATCGATGACCTGACCGACACTGACAGCGTTTTGTGTTGAGAGCGCCTTCAGTGCACGCGTCGAACGTGCCTGGTCAACGCATTCACGGTCATCCGGCAATCACCCGACAGCTGGATTATCCTCCATGCGCCGCCATTTGCTTTCAGGTGACAGCACTCCGTTCAGAGGCGCAGGTGTTCACTGATAACAGGTTTCGCGATATTCAAAACAGTGTTAAACATCAGGTATTCCGAGATTCACGCTATTACTATCGCGAGGAAAAAAATTCGCACCCTAACGATTAAAAATGCCTGATAAATAATAATGTGAAATATATTAAAGGGTAACAAAGCCCTGCAAATAACCAATCGGCATTGCATAAAACCCCTGTGGCTGATAAGAAATGAAAAAAAACGGAGGGATGATTCAACAATGAAATATAACGCTTTGATAGCGGCCCTGCTTATTACGATCAGTGCACCCTCTTTGGCTGCTATCAACAGAGTCGTTGACGGCAAACGCCCGCCAAATACGGTTAAATCCGTAAAGGTGTTTTTTACCGGCGTGGTCACGCTTAATAAGGTGATGTCGCTTTCATCCGTGCTCGATGAGATCGGTCAGAATTATAAATCAGCCACGCAGGTGCTGCTCTATATCAGCAGCCCCGGTGGTGACATTGATGCCGGGAAAATTGGTTATCAGGTCGTTAAAAACTCCCCCATTCCCGTTACGACCGTGAACGCCTCCTCCGTCGAGTCCTCGGCGACGATGATCTACTGCGGCGCACAAAAGAGGCAGGTTATGGGTGACAGCATTTTCTTACTGCATGCGCCAACCGTTGGAAACGCGCCGCGTAGCAATGTCAGTGAAAATATGCTGGACGAGAAAACCGAATTTACCAGCAGATACCGGAACGTGATAAAAACGATTTATCAGTCCTGCACCCACCTCACTGACGAGCAGATTGAAAAGATCACCTACAGTGAAGATAACCATAAGCTGCTGGACAACAAGCAGGCATTAGCCACGGGCATCGCCACAGGCGAAATGACCGATTTTCAGACTGCTGATGCCGCGTATTATATTCATGATAATGACTAAAGGATGATGAAGAGGGGCAGAGCCTGCAAGTCAGACGAGGTTCGAGCCGTTGGATGATAACACCGCTCACTTACCCGTGCTGTGCAGGGGGTTTTGTTGAAAAGGGTGCACAGCGTATGCACCCTTTTTTGACCGACGACAAGCAGGTTTTCGCCTCTTATGACAAGGCTTACATGCCCACTTTATCTATCTGTCACCACTCAACACAGATTTTGCCCAGATGCGAGCCGCTCTGCTGCCAGGCGAAGGCCTCGGCAATATCGTCATATTTAAACGTCCGGTCAATAACCGGCTTCTGGTTCATGCTTTCCAGCGCCTTCACGTAGTCAATCTGGTCCTGACGACTGGCAACGATCACGCCTTTAATGGTGACCTGCTTCGCCAGAACAGACAGAATGGAGAGCGTTGCTTCATCGCCGGAAATGATACCGATTTGGGTGATGTGCCCACCGATTTTGACCGCTTTCAGTGACTCGCCCAGCGTCGCCGGGCCGCCCACCTCAACAACATGATCCACGCCCACGCCGTTGGTCAGTGCGAGGACGCTATCGCCCCAGTTCGGAGTGGTGCGGTAGTTGATGGTTTCATCGGCACCCAACGCTTTAACGTGCTTAAGCTTTTCATCTGATGAGGATGTGGCGATCACTTTCGCGCCCATCGCTTTAGCAATCTGCAGGGCAGCCATGGACACGCCGCCCGTGCCCTGCACCAGCACCGTGTCGTTGGCCTGCAGTTTGCCTTCAGTGATCAGGGCGCGCCAGGCTGTCAGGCCAGATGTGGTGATCGTGGCCGACTCGCAGTGCGTCCAGCCTTTCGGGGCATGGGTAAAGGCATTCTCAGAACGCACCACGTATGCGCTGGCCATGCCATCAATGCCGTCGCCCGGCGTATGGGCAAAGCCTCCCACTTCTGCGGAAGGTTTGCCGGACAGCCAGACGGGGAAGAAGGTTGACACAACGCTGTCGCCCACGCGGAAATCCTTAACGCCTTCGCCGACGGCTTCTACCACGCCTGCGCCATCAGACAGCAGGATGCGGCCGTCTTCGGTTGGAAACTGCCCGGTAGCGACAATCAGATCGTGAAAATTCAGGGAGCCGGCTTTGATAGCGACCCGAATCTCACCTTTGCCCGGCTGGCCCGGATCGGCGATGTCCGACACATGGATATTGTTGAGTCCGCCTGGTGCTTTAAGGGTAAGTGCTTTCATGCTTTTCTCCGTTAAAAGAGGGATGTCTTAATCAGCAGTTGCTAAACATAGACCATATGTGCATTTTATTAAATACGGTCATTTAGGTGATATAGGTACATTTTGGATACTGTAAAAACCCCAAGATATGAAAATTACGATGCGGTGGCCTGCCCGGTTGAAGCCACGCTGGAACTGATTGGCGGCAAGGGTAAAGGGATGATTCTTTACCACCTGCAAAACGAAACGCTGCGGTTTAATGCGCTAAGAAGACGGCTGGGTGATATCACGCCGCGGGTACTCACGCGACAACTTCGGGAACTGGAAAACGTCGGGTTAATTCATCGCGAAGTGTATGCTGAAGTTCCGCCGAAGGTGGAGTACAGCATGACCGAAGAAGGCGCTTCGCTTGCGCCCTTGCTTGGGCTGTTAAAGCAGTGGGGAGAGCAACACGCGCTGGCCTTATTAGGCAAAAAAAACCCCGCCGTTGTGCCGGAAACGTCCGAGGCTGAAGCACAATGAATGGCCGTGCGCGGTGCCCCCAAAACCTGTTATGACTGATCCTGGACAGGTTCCTCCGCAGGATATCATGGGGAGGAACCTGAAACGCAGGTGGTGAGGTTCAGTCGTTCAGTACGTTTCCATCTGCCACATCACAAGGTGGCCCGCAGCAACCGATGACCGGTTTTCTGTGCTGTCTCGCCATTGCTTATTTCTCAAGCACAGAAGCAACCGACTCACAGTTCACCGGCATCCTGTGCTCTGCCACGGAGACAACACAAAATCCGGCCGCATCTTTGCTGTAATGTGCCGCCACACTGAAACGATTGTAGCGTTTAATCTCCTCAACCGGCGGGATTGAGCCAGGCACACCACCCACAGCGGTTTGCAAGCCTACCGTCCAGGGCTGGGTAAACAGATTGTCGTTAACGCTAACCGGCCCGTCGGTCGGTACACCTCGAATATAAACACTGCCTCGGTTTGACGTCCCGTAGCGGCCATAATCAAACAGATTATTGTTTATGATGATGTTTTTCCCGCCGTGGCCCTGCGCGCCCTTGTGCATATCAAACTGATGGTAAGCGCCCCGTGCTCCGCCATTGAGCACAAGGTTGTTATAAGCGTGATAGCCCTCACCGTCATCGCCTTTTCCTGCAATAGCATGACGATTAGCGTTAAAGGTATTGCAGTAGATATCGGCCTGGGCATGGCCATTTTGTACCACCACACCGTAGCCCAGTTGGGTACGGATATTATCGTGGATAACGTTGTGATGAATTTTATTGTCGACGGACGTTTTTACGCTAATCCCGGCCCACGGCCAGTGATAAATCTCATTGTTGTCGATATCAATATGATCGGTGCCGGGTAAAAACTGGATGCCAATCGTTTTATTCGGCGTGTCCGGTTGTCCAGAGGGGCCTTCAATACGCAGCCCGGTTATCCTTGCTTTAGCCTCAACAACATACACAGGATATTGATTAAGTCCGTCATTGAGCCATGGCGTTTGTAATAAAGCGCCCCGACTGCCTTTTTCACCACGATTGCTAAAAAGCGTCTGCCCGGCTTTAATGCGCAATGCCTGTGGCTGATTCGGTACCGTGATGGTGACATCACCCGGAACATAGATGAAGGGATGATTGCTGTCGACAGCCTGTTTCAACGCATCGAAAGTGCGGACAGTAACATAGTGGGCGACGTTATCCGGCGTAAGACGATCCTGATACTGCGCCCCACCTCCAATGACATCGCAACTGCCCACCGCGCTAATGGCAGAGCCGGATATCAGTAACAGGCACGCTATGGCTATTTTCATTTTGGTCATCTCCTGTCGACGCCCGATACAGGCCAGGCTGTCATGTACGCCGTTTTGCAGGGCAGCGATCGCCCTGCCATGCTTTATTCAATGGTGCTGTCTACGACCGCCTGCGCTTGTGCAAACAGTTGCTCATAATGCGAGTGGCTGTCATCAATCGTCTCCTCAACACCCAAGGTGTTATAGAGGAAATGAACCTCCACGTCACCGATCGCCAGATAGCCCGTAACGCCCATCATGTAATCCGTGATGTTTTTCTCCCAGCCATATTTAATAAAGGTTTGCTTAGAACCGCCGACCAGCACCAGCCAGCGTACTTTTTTATCTTTTAACGCGCTGTTTTCACCGTAGGCCAGACCGTAGTTCCATACGCGTTCCAGATAGCCTTTGAGCATGGCGGGATAGCTGTACCACCACAGCGGAAAGACAAAAATGATCGCATCACGATCGTCAAGCTCACTGAACAGACGATGCACCTCCGGTGAGTAGCGCTTAGCCGGATTTTCCCACTCGGGTTCGTCCTCTTCCCGCATCGCCGGATCAAAGCCACTGCGGTAGAGATCCAGCGTCTTAACATGTGCGCCCCGCTGCTCCGCCCGGTGGCGCAGGCTTTCCACCATCTGTGCGGTGAGTGAATCGGCACGGGGATGTGACCAGACGATATACAGGTTTGTTGATTTCATCTTTCACCTCATCTTGTGTTGAGGCATTCACATTACGCTCGCCACATTAGTGTGTGAAACGTATGATTTGAGATGGGTTAATGAGAGATTTTCACCAATGAAACTGAACGTCTATGACTTTGCGACCTTTATCGCGGTTTCACGCCACAAAAGTTTTCGCGCGGCCGGTGACGAGCTTGGCCTGTCGCCCTCGGCGGTCAGCCACGCAATAAAGCAACTTGAGCAGCGGCTGAAAATCCGGCTGTTCAATCGCACAACGCGTAGCGTTGCCCTGACAGAAGCCGGAGCAAATCTGTATGAGCGTTTGCGCCCGGCCTTTGATGAAATCAATGTGATACTCGATGAGGCTAACTGTTTTCGTCAGACGCCCATGGGCTCGCTAAAAATTAACTCATCGCGTCTTGCCTCGCGCATGGTGTTAATCCCACTGGTGGCAACATTCAGTCGGCTTTATCCGGATATCCGTGTGGAAATCACAACGGAAGACCGGCTGGTCGATATCGTGAAAGAGGGATTTGACGCGGGTATTCGCCTCAGCAGCAGGCTTGAAAAAGATATGATCGCGCTTCCCGTTGGGCCCAAAATCAGGTTGGTTGTGGTGGCAACCCCGGACTATTTCGCCCGCCATGCACCGCCTGAACACCCGCGTGACATCATGAATCATCAGTGCGTGATGTTCCGTCACGGCAGCGGTCGCATTTATCAATGGGAATTCAGCGGCCCGGAAGGCAGGCTTGAGATACTTCCGGCCGGTAATATCCTGCTGGACGATATGGACGCTCAAAGTGATGCTGTGCTGTGCGGTGCCGGACTGGGCTACCTCTATCACGAACAGGTAAAAGATGAACTGGCAGCTGGCCGTCTGGTTCCGGTACTGGAAGCGTGGTTACCAGAGCAGCCCAGCCTGCAGTTTTACTATCCTAATCGCCACTATATGTCATCGGCGTTAAGGGCATTTATTGACCACATCAAAGCCGCTTCGCCAGCCGCGGTTAGCCGTTAAGATCGTACTCTTTCAACTTACGCCACAGGGTGGTCGGGCTGATGCCAAGGATGGCTGCCGCCCTGACCTTATCCCCTTGAGTTTGGGTGATGATACGCGTGATGAGGTGTTTTTCCTGCTTTTTAAGCAAATGGGTTTCGCTCTCCGCAGGCTCGCAAAGCAGGGATTGCTGGCTGGCAGAGCCAAAATCATCGGCAACCCGCACGGCCCTGAGCAGTTCGTCTTTGTCCACAACATCGCGATCGTGAAACACGGCCAGCCTGTAGATAACCGACTGTAATTCGCGGATGTTACCCGGCCAGCGGTGCCGCCTTAAGACATCCAGCGCATCCGGAGTAAACGCGATCTCTTTTCCCTGCTGATGCAGTAAATGCCGCGCCAGTAATTCAATATCCCCTTCGCGCTCAGCCAGTGCAGGCAGCCTGAGTTCCAGGATATTGATTCGGTAGTAAAGATCCTGGCGAAAAACGCCCGACTGAACCAAAACATGCAGATCTTTATTGCTGGCGGTAATCAGCCGAAAGTCTGCCGCAATGAGCGCCTCTCCCCCCAGACGGACAAACTGCTTTTCCTGCAGGACACGCAGTAATTTAACCTGCACATTGAGCGGCGCTTCGCTGATCTCATCAATAAAAACCGTTCCCTTCATCGCCATTTCGAACACGCCGGGCTTGCCACCTTTCCGCGCATGAGTAAATGCCCCCTCAGCATAGCCAAACAGCTCGCTTTCCAGGAGGTTTTCAGGAATGGCAGCACAGTTGATTGCGATAAAGGGGCCATGTTTTCGGATGCTGTGATGATGAATACTCTGCGCAAAGAGTTCTTTGCCGGTGCCGGTATCACCCAAAATATGAATGGGGGCATCATGACGCGCGCACAGCTTGGCTTTATCAATCGCGATGTTAATGCTGGCTGAATGACCAATAATGTCATCAAAAGCGTAGCGAGTATAAAAGCCTTGCTGTTTTATCTTTTTGTCTGCACTGTTTCGCCACTGGCTCTTCCCCTGAATAAACCCGGTAACGATGGAATAGCCATCCTGGCGCTTGGTGTAATGCTTTATTGAGGTACAGATAAAATCACCGTCGAGTTCTACGATCATTTCCTTTACGTCTGACTCATCGATAATTGAGCGATAAACCTCTTTGAAAGCGTCTTTGCGGTAAATTTTATCGCCAGCATGACACTGAAAAAGGGTTTTCCCTCTGTTGTTAATGCTCACCACCTCCCCCATTTGGTCAATGCACATAATGCCTTCACGAGACTGATTCATCGCGGAATAGCTCATATCCAACTTCAGACTTTCCTGATGGATATATTTCAGCAAACTGAAGGCCTCGTTGATGGCTTGCTCAATTGAATTATTATCCGTGTCCCCCATCACAACATTGAGGTCATATTTCTTCGCCATCTCTGCAACTGTCAGACCGCCTATAACGACTTTGTAGTTATTTTCTGCAAGATTTTTTACAACACTTTCGATGTCATAGTGATTATAGACCTGACAGATTTTTAGATTTTCATTGGTCATGTTTTGGTAATGCTTGAGCGCGTTACAAAATTGGGGAAAACCTACCGCAGCAATTTTTTGCGATTTATTTTTCGCCTGCTTAAGAATACGATAAATGCCATGAAAATCATGCGCTATCTCGATCACTGGAATGGTCACATTGCTGCGAAGAAGCGCGGCAGTCCCGCCACGACTAATAATGATTTTCGTTCCAGACCGAATCATTTCATTCGCTTTATCTAATACTTCTGAATAGCCCGTTTCGTACACTGGCAGTTCAAGCTGCTTTTCAATAAGAACATTTAAAATGCGTTGGGTAATGGTTTTTGAAACGGAGAAAATGACGATTTCATTAGACTTCATTGAAGGTTCGCTTTTGTCGCTCGCTATTTCATCGAGTATAAGGATAACGATGAATGAGATATTGACAGGCGTCATTCCAGCTTGAGTAAAAAAAGCCTTGTTATATTCAGGTCACAAGGCTTGAGAGGCGAGGTAGTTAAAAATTAGCCATGCAGGCGCCGGTAGCAGATCTGACCATTACTGATCGTGACGCAGTTATCAATATAGCGTTCGCCTTGCAGTCTGGCTCCCTGAGTATCTTCGAAAACAATTTTTTCATTGCGCAGTTTTACCACCGAAATATCGGCAAATGCCTTCGGCTCCAGCGTACCTATCTGCCCTTGCATTTTCATGAGTCGTGCCGGCGTGCTCGTGACCGCCCTGATAACCTCAAACAAAGACATGCCCATATTGAGATATTTAGACATGACATGTAGCAGACTGTAGACCTTATCGGTACGCAGACTGTTGCGCTGCGTTAAGTCGGTGCTAATGATATCCGGGTAGAACCCCTGATCCATCGCGTTGCGGGCAACGTTAAAATCGAAATGCGCCACACCATTTGAACAGTCAAAGACTACGCCTCTTTGCTGTGCCGCCAGAACAGACGGGTACACCTCGCCCCGACCGTTGAGAATGGTATGGCCTGTGCCGTGGAAACAGTGCGCATAGATATCATCCGCGTTGAAATGCTGAATGAGCTCATTCGCCGGCAGAAAGGAATCGGTGACATGCACACAGAGTGACGTCTCCAGCTCACGCGCCAGCGCAACCGTGGTTAAAAACGGATCGCTGCTGTACGACTTGCCTTTGGCAATATCCTGGCTGTAACGCAGTTTCAGCCCAAGAATATTCTCTTTATTTTCGCTTAATACCTGCCTGATTCGTGGCAGGTTATAGTTGGCCGGATTGGTGTTTTCCAGGTATCCCGTTGGCCCGCCACCCAGCGTAGACAAGCCAACATTGACCACATTAAGATAACTTTTTATCTTCACGGTAGCCGTATTAATCACGCTGTTACGGAACAACTTATAGTTTACCCAGCCACTACTGCCGGCATCGACAACGCTGGTTACGCCGTTGGGTAAACAAACCACATCCGGGTTAACGCCTATCGCCGTCCCGCCGTGGAAAACATGCGCATGAAAGTCGATCAATCCGGGGAGAACAAGGCAACCCGCTGCATCAATCACCGTTTCCGCCTCGGTGCTGTCAACGTTTTCAAGGTCAACAATACGGTTGCCGATGATGCCAATATCCCGCCTGAGGTAATCTTGTTTGTCACTGTCCACCGTCAGGCCATTTCTGATAAGCAAATCCAGTTTCATCTTTATCCTCCGGTTAAATACCTATCAATTTCCAGTAAGGGAGACCAATCAGGAAATAAACGATGACGTTAATCAGCACCATCATGGTGCCCAACAGCCAGAAGGTTTTTTGCGGCACGTAGCCACTGGAGAAGGTAAATACGCCAGCGCCGTTACCGTAGTGCGTCAGAAGTGCGCCGTAACCCGCCGAGAATGCCAGAGACAAGGCAACATACATCGGTTCTGCCTGGGTGGTCATACCGAGGGTGAACAGCACGGGATAGAAGGAGACAACAAATGCGCTGTTGGACACAAAGAAGTAACGCACAGCAAGACTGATAAAGATCAGCACGCCGATTGCGCTAAATTCGCTGAGATGAGACAGGTCAAGGTAGTTTTTAATGACGCCGACCAGGAAGACATAGAATCCCCCTTTTGACAGCGCAACGGCGCATCCGTAAAACGCACCGTACCAGACAAATGTCTGCCAGGCCGCTTTCTCGCTGACGACATGTTCCCAACTAAGGACTTTAAATAACAACAGACAGGCGAGAAAGGCAAATCCGACCGGGATAAAAGGAATACCGGTAATTGATCCCGTCATCCATCCCAAAACGCCCATGATGAAGAAGACGATCAGCAGCTTCTCTTCACGTTTGACCGGCCCCAGTTCACGCAGCCCCTGCTCAGCAATCTCATTAACGTTATCGATCTTTTTCAGTTCTGGCGCATAGACTTTGTAAAGGAGCCAAGGACACAGCAGCAGGATAAATCCGGCAGGAATGATGGCAGCCTTAAACCAGGTCATCCAGTCCAGATTAACCTTCATAATTTCGTTAGCCAGTGAAACAGTAATGGCGTTGGTTGCCATACCGGTTAAAAACAGGCTCGACGTCCCCATCGACACCACATACATCAGGATAGTGAGATAGGCGCCGATCCGGCGGCTACCCTCGTCTGGTTTCGATCCCAGTGCCTCAGCTATATTTCTGAAAATGGGATAAACGATACCGCCAGAACGCGACATATTCGATCCGGTTGCCGGGGCCAGCACCGTATCCGTTACCATCATCAGATAACCCAGCGTCAGCGTATTTTTACCGTAGCGTTTTAACAGAACGTAAGCGATACGCTTACCGAGCCCGGTAATGACAAATGCCTTACAAATAATAAAGGCACTGATAATAAACCAGACCATTGAGGTGCCGTAACCCGCGAAAAGAATATGCGGATCGATGAAGATCGATGCGATGCCCAAAATGATCAGCATAATAATCGCATCAGTGAAAGGCCGAAATACCAGTCCGCACAGCATCGCCAGATAAATGCCGACCATATGCCAGGTCGTGGCGGAAATCTCTTCAGGATTCGGTATTATCCAAAATAAAACCGGAAAGAATACGATCGGGAAAAGTTTTAAATAGAACATATTTTATTACCTTTGCTTTATCACCACGGAAGCATGGCTTCCGTGGCTTGAGCTAGTCGATGTTAGCCAGGCAGACTAACGAAATACGTCGTCAATGAACTCAACGCGCTTCTCATCCAGTGTTTTTCTGACCCAGGCGCGGTTTGCGGTTCCGTTTTTGGCCGCCTCGACTTTGCTCGCGTCAAATTTTGAATAGGCTTTTGCTTTTTCAAGCAAGGCTTCCGCATCACCCAAGGGAACAACAATCACGCCATCCGCATCACCGACAATGAGATCGCCGGGCGATACCGCAACCCCGCCAACGGCAATCGGCGTATTGACCTCGCCGGGGCCTTCTTTAAACGGGCCAGCCGGGTTTGACCCCGTGGCAAACAGAGGAAAGTCCAGTACCGATAAGGCATCAATATCGCGGATGGGCCCATCCAGAACGATACCGGCGATTTTCTTGCAGTGATGGGCGTAAGCCACCATGATTTCGCCCATCAACGCCCGAGAACGGTCGCCTTCGTTGGATACCACGATGACGTCGTTTTCCGTGGCCATATCCAGTGCTGCGTGAAGCATCAGGTTGTCGCCAGCCCGGGCTTTAACGGTAATGGCATAACCCGCCATGACCGGTTTTTGTGGTGAAGAAATACGCTGAATACCGTTGCCCAGTACGGCAATACGATTCATGGTGTCCGCAATATTCGCAGCGGGCAGTTGCGCGTACGCTTTGAGTAATTCAGGGTTGCCTTCAGGACGTTTTAAATAAATACGATTGCCAATAGTCATCTTATTCTCCAAAGCCAGGAACGGGCCAGGTGGGTTTTTTACCAGACAAAACCTCATCAATACCGATTGCGGTATGCAGTGAAGCTCTGTCAGTGGCTTCTTTTGTGGCGGCACCAATATGCGGACCAATCACGACATTACTGAGTGAGAAAACAGGATCGTTCGGGTCGAAGGGTTCTTTCTTTAAGACGTCCAGGCCGGCACCGGCGATAAGATGGTTAGCGAGCGCGTGATACAGCGCTTTTTCATCCACAAGCTTGCCGCGAGCGGTATTAATGAAATATGCAGTGGGCTTCATCATGGCAAATTGCTTTTCGCCGACGAAATCCTGGGTTTCCGAGGTGGTTGGACAATGCAGAGAGACAAAGTCACTTTCCTGAAAAATGCGGTCAAAGTCCTCGGTACGCTCCACGCCTTCTGGCATTTCCGCCTGGGTTTTATAGGGATCGTAAGCAATGACTTTCATGTTGAAACCGTGCAGCGCTTTGAGCGCGACGCGCGAGCCAATATTACCGACGCCCACTAAACCAAGCGTTTTACCGTCCAGTTCGACCTTTGGCGTGCGCAATTTAGCCCAGTAGTAATCCTCCAGCATCTTCTCTTCAACCAGCCTGAAGTTACGCGAGCAGTGCAACATGTAGAAAATAGCCAGTTCTGCTACGGACATGCTGTTAGCAACGGGCGCGTTCAGAACAACAACGCCATGACGTTTGGCCGACTCAAGGTCAACAGTGTCGTAGCCCGCGCCGTGCCGGGCGACGACTTTCAGTTTCTTTGCTGCCTCAAAAACGCGGTCAGACATTTTTGATAGCCGCACAATAATGCCGTCGCAGTCAGGAATATCACGAATAATGTCGTCTTCTTCCATACCTGAACCGGTAATCAGCTCATAACCGCGACTTTCTAAATAAGCGCGCCCTTCTGCCATTATTTCCTGAGGGAGCAAAATTTTATATGCCATGTAAACTTCTCCTGTGTTGAATACGCAGAATGTATTGCAGCGTGCGTGCCAACACCGAAAGAATAACAATCAAAAAATATAATCATTTGATTTTATGATATTTCATAGCCTCAATGTCCCAGACATGTGGTCGCATAAGAGTGATAATTATCACGAATAAAAAATGGGAGCTTTTCAAAAAGAAAAGAGAGATTGATTAACCATTTCATTCTGAAAGTGAAGATGTGAGGCAGTTAACGGTGAATGGATGTTGAGAAACTCAACAGTTTTGCTGAGGACGTAGATCCGGGAAGATAAACACGGTTAACAAATACTTGTGATAAACATATCCACTTTTTCAAACACCTCGTTCTTATTAAACACTATTTTAACAAAGCGCAAATAAACGCTGTACATTATTAATCCGTCTCTCAGGGTAAGATCTCACCTTCAGTGTCAATAAATGAAAAAACTTTAATTACGTAAAAACACTTCCCTCATCTTTATTCTTTTATTAATGAAGTTATAAAAAACAGAGAATGCCAGAAAAACAATCAACAAAAAAGTCATAATAAGAACAAAACAAATAACCCATAAAAAACAACGGAATATTAAAAAAATAGCAACAACGACAATATAAAAACAATAATATCAAGACAAACAAAAAACACATCAGACCTTCTATTTAGACGCAGATCATATAAACACAAATAAATCGAAATGGCAGGAAACTTACCATTGAATTCATACCGGATTGTCATTTAAAAATAGTGAGCTATTTAAGCGCGCCTCATCCATCAGTGGCTCTGGTTAATATAAAATAAAACTACAGGATTTCTCTCATGAAACTTAAATTAGTTGCAGTGGCAGTAACTACATTGTTAGCAGCAGGTGTAACAAATGCTGCAGAAATCTATAACAAAGACGGTAATAAATTAGATCTTTACGGTAAAATGCAGGGATTGCACTATTTCACCAGTGATAAAGGTGAACGTGGTGACAATTCATATGCTCGCCTCGGTGTAAAAGGGGAAACGCAGATCACCGACCAACTGACCGGATTTGGTCAGTGGGAATACAACATGCAGGCGAACCGCGATGAAAAATCTGAGAGCCAGTCATGGACGCGCTTAGGCTTCGCGGGGCTCAAATACGGTGACTATGGTTCGTTCAACTACGGCCGTAACTACGGCGTGGTTTACGATGTTACCTCCTGGACCGACGTGTTGCCGGAGTTTGGCGGCGACACCTATGGCTCCGATAATTTTATGCAACAACGTGCCAATGGCCTGGCGACCTACCGTAATACCGACTTCTTTGGCCTGGTATCCGGACTTAACTTTGCCTTACAGTATCAAGGCAGAAACGGCGGTGCTGATGGTGAAGGCAACAGTGTGACGAATAATAACCGTAATGCTGCGAAGCAAAACGGCGACGGCTACGGTGCAGCAGTGACCTATGCCTCTCCTCTGGGCATCAATGCCGGTGTGGCCTATTCTCATTCCAAACGCACACTGGACCAGAACGGTCTGGCATTGGGTGAGGGTGATAATGCCGAAACGTATTCAGCCGCGCTGAAATACGATGCCAATGCCGTTTATCTGGCGGCACAATATACCCAAACCTACAATGCCACACGCGTTGGTAATGGCAACCCAGGTTTCGCCAACAAAGCACAGAATTTCGAAGTCGTTGCGCAGTATCAGTTCGACTTTGGTCTGCGCCCCAGCATCGCGTATCTGCAATCAAAAGGGAAAGATCTTGAAGGCTTTGGCGACCGGGATTTAGTGAAATATGTTGATTTAGGTGCGGCCTATTACTTCAACAAAAATATGTCAGCCATCATCGATTATAAAATCAACCTGCTGGATGAAACCGACTTCACTCAGGCAGCGGGCATTTCAACTGACAATATTCTGGCCGTCGGCCTGGTTTATCAATTCTAATTCCGACGCACTCGTGTTAAGCCAGCTCTCAGAGCTGGCTTTTTTATCACCCGCATATTTACCGCTCTGGGGTACAAGGATGGTTTTGACAACATTTACCGGGCGTTGCCTTTGTGGTGAGTGTCAGTTCGCCGTCGAGATCGATGAACTGAACGTGCATGCCTGTCATTGCACGTTGTGTCAAAAATGGTCAGGCGGGATTGCCATGTACATGGAAGCGGCCAGTGCGCCAGCATTACTCAGGCAGTCAGCCTCGCCCTCATGTTTCACCTCGTCTTTACAGGGTAAACGCTATTTTTGCCCCGGCTGTGGTTCTCCAATGTGGTTGTTGTTGACTGACAGCCAACGCTACTTTATTCCCTGGACACAGCTTGACCTGACTGAAGATGTGCAGCGCCGTCTGGTGCTGGCCGCTGAAATCTACACCGAGACTCAGCCTGCCTTCTGGCGCCTTACAGGGCAATATGCCCGCTTTAGTGGCAAAGCGTTCGAAGCCAGAATGCCGCACCGCTAATCGGTTTCCTCAGCCATCCCTCATGCACTGACGCCAGCGGCGCAGTCACGTCACGTCACGTCACGTCACAGCAGTAAAGATCATCACGCCATCTTAACGACCTAATACGCTATCTGACCCGACAAGCGGACGAATGGCTATGTTGCCCTCGCCCGGCCTGATTCAGAGGCGCTTAGCGCTGCTTCGGTTTTAGTTTTTCGACCGCCTTCATCACTGAAAAATAGAACAGGGGTACAAAGAATATGGCCAGCAGCGTGCCGCTGATCATCCCACCAAATACGCCACTGCCGATCGCCTGCTGTGTTCTGGCACTTGCTCCGCTAGCCAGTATCAAAGGTACCACGCCCAGGGTAAAGGCCAGCGACGTCATCAGGATCGGGCGTAAACGCATCCGCGAGGCTTCCAGCGTTGCCTCAACCAGCCCTTTGCCGCCTTCGTGCATCTGTTTAGCAAATTCGACAATCAGAATGGCATTTTTTGCCGACAGTCCAATAATCGTAATCATGCCAACTTTGAAGAATACGTCGTTCTGCATATCCATCAGGCTGACGGCAATGACCGCGCCCAGCAGGCCAAGCGGCACGACCAGCATAACGGAGACCGGCACTGACCAGCTTTCATAAAGCGCCGCCAGCACCAGGAACACCACCAGCATGGACAGCACCATCAGCATAGGCGCTTCAGAGGCCGATTGCTGCTCCTGTAACGAGCCACCGGTCCACGCTATTGCAAAACCTTCTGGCAGCTGTTTCGCCAGCCGGCTCATCTCGTTCAGCGCATCGCCACTTGAATAGCCGTGTGCGGGATTGCCGGTTATCTTGATTGACTGATAACCCTGATAACGAACCAGCTGCAACGGGGAGGTTTCCCACTCCGCATGAACAAACTCAGCGAGCGGTGCCATTCCGCCGGACGCATTGCGCACGTATAACCTGAGAATATCCTCGGGTTGCATACGATATTTCGCATCGGCCTGAATGATGACCTGCTGCATACGATCGCTGTTGGGAAAATCATTGACGTAAAGCGAACCTATCGCGCCGGAAAGCGTCTGGCTGATCTCATCAAAAGCCACGCCCATCGCAAAGGCTTTTTGTCGATCGATATTAAGCCGGATCATCTGCCCATCGGGTAAGCCGTCAACGTACACATCCCGGACGACAGAACTTTTCACCGCAAGCGCCAGCAACTGCTCTTCCGCCTTTTTCAGCGCCGCATAGCCTTTGCCGCCGCGATCCTGCAGGCGCAACGTAAAGCCCGATGAGTTCCCCAGCTCGTCAATAGCCGGGGGGATCAGATTAAAGGTTTCCGCTTCAGGATTCGCTGACATCACTTTCTGCGCGCGCGTGGCTTCAGAAAAGGCGGTGGCCCCCTGACGATCTTCCCATCCTTTTAAGGTGGTGAAAGCCATGGCGGAGTTAGGCCCGGAACCTGCAAAGCTGAACCCCATTATCGCGATAGTTGACTGCGTCGCCGGGCTTGAAAGCACCTGCTGTTCAAAAGCTTTTACCACGTTCAGCGTGCGTTCGCTGGTCGCGTCCGAGGGGAGCTGAATGGAGGTCATAAAGTAGCCCTGATCCTCCTCCGGCAGAAACGAAGACGGCAGGTTTTTTATCGCCAGAAAGAACAGCAGGCACAGCGCCGCATAAACCGCTAACGCACCGCCTACCCGTTTTAATAAACGGCTTACGCCCTGGCCGTAAAGGTAAGTCATTGCTGCAAACTTATGGTTGAACCAGCCAAAGAAGCCTTTTTTCTGATGAGCATGCCGATCAACAGGTTTTAATAGCGTGGCACATAGCGCCGGCGTCAGGCTGAGCGCCAGGAAGGCGGAGATCAGGATAGAAACCGCCATTGAGAGCGTAAACTGCCGGTATATCGCCCCAACGGAACCACTGGCCATCGCCATCGGGATAAAGACCGCGCTCAGGACCAGCGTAATCCCGATGACCGCACCGGTAATCTCCTTCATCGCCTTTTGCGTTGCCGCTTTCGGGCCCAGCCCCTCTTCCGTCATGATTCGTTCGACGTTTTCCACCACCACTATCGCATCGTCAACGATGATTCCAATCGCCAGCACCATACCGAACATGGTTAATACGTTGACCGAGAATCCCGCCAGCAGCATCACGGTAAAGGTGCCCAGCAGCGCAATCGGCGCAACAATCGCCGGGATAAAGGTATAGCGAACATTCTGTAAGAACAGATACATCACAAGGAAGACCAGTATCATGGCTTCGATAAAGGTATGAATGACCTTCTCAATCGAGATCTTCACGAAGGGCGTCGTATCAAACGGAATGCTGTAAGCCATTCCCTCTGGCATAGCCTGACGCAGCTCGTTCAGACGGAGTTTGATCCGCTCTGCGGTTTTAACCGCATTGGCGCCTGGCGAAAGCTGAATCGCTGCCGCGGTAGAGACGCGTCCGTTTTCACGGGTGGCAAAACTGTAGGTTTGCGATCCGAGCTCAACCCGCGCCACGTCGCTCAGCACCACGCGAGATCCATCCGGATTGGCGCGCAGGGTAATACTGGCGAATTCCTGGGGTGAACCAAGCTGGCCTTTGACCAGAAGCGGATAGCTGACCTGCTGGCCAGCAACCGCCGGTGCGTCACCGGTCCGTCCGGGCGCAATCTGGGTATTTTCCGTGTTGATTGCCCGACTGATATCGCTGACGGTCAGGCGATACTGGCTAAGCTTGACCGGATCGACCCAGACCCGCATTGCTTTCTCTGCGCCAAACAACTGCACGCGGCCCACGCCTTCAATACGACGAAGCTCTTCCGTGATATTGCGTGAAAAGTAGTCGCTCAGATCGGCCTCAGTGAGTTTGCCATCTTTAGACGTCAGCCCGACGATCATCAAAAAGTTAGCGCCCGAGGCCTCAACGCTCAGGCCATTCTGCCGCACGGCCTGGGGCAGGCGCGGCTCAATCACTTTGATACGGTTTTGCACATCAACCTGAGCCAGCTCAGGATCGGTGCCGGGCGCAAAAGTCACCGTAATGGATGCCATACCGCTGGTATCGCTGGACGATTCGTAATACAGCACGTGCTTTGCCGATGAAAGCTCACGCTCAATCAGCGCCACCACGCTGTTGTTCATGGTTTCCGGCGTTGATCCTGGATATGAGGCGGTGATGCTGATCGTCGGCGGTGCCACCGAGGGATAAAGCGCTACGGGTAATTTTGGAATGGAGAGCAGGCCAAACAAAATAATAAAAACGGCAATAACCCAGGCAAATACCGGTCGATTAATAAAAAACTGAGGCATGATTTACCCTGACTGAATATAAAAAAGATGAGGGCAGAAAACCATCACCTGTTACGCTGCAAGCCACACACGTGTGCGTGCTTTTTAAAGTAAGACGCCAGTCTGTCAATTCATCGTGGTGGTAACTGGCTTGTTTGCTGTGTGCATTTACGCCTCCTTTAGTCGGCGCAGCGCGGCCTTATACAGGAGCCGGGTCACGCGCCCGCCCCGGCAGGCCAGCGCATTGGTGGTGACCGCCTCCCAGAACGGCGTCTGGGCGGTTCGCTCATAGCGATTAATCTTTTTCACTGGCCGATACATCGTCGCGATCACGCTTCTCCCCTTAACGCTTAACGCTTGCTGTAGCGGTGTGACGCCGGAAGGATGCAAACCGGTGGTGAACAGCAGCAAAAATAAAAAGCAAAAAACGGACCTCACTAAATTACGCGGCGTCATCACGAATACTCTCCAATAATGCGCATTATTCCGGAGTGTACCCGCCTGACAATGACCTATTATGTAAAGTTTATGGAGAGAGTATGGATAGGTAAAAATAAAAAAACGTCGCACACCGCGCAATATATTCGATAGACAATTTAAAAGCGCAGGACATAATATATGCTGAACTTTGACAGGGAAAGAGATTATCTGGACACAAAATTACAAGGTATTCGCCTTTATTTTATCCCGGGAAAGGGTTTGAGATGAAAATAGCTGAAAGTGAACGCGTCTTCATCAGGCGTTTTTTGCAACAGGATGCTCAGGGCCTGTTAAATTATTTATCCGCGCCTTATCCGGCCTGCTTTTTCGATGAGAAACTGGCCGATCTTGAGTCCGCCGTCAAGGAGGCGCGGAAAAGGAGCATTGACGCCACGCAGTTTGCCCTGTGTCTGCAACAGACAGGCGAATTAATCGGTCATCTTTTTGCCTGCGATGACGAAGAACCGGATGCCCGTACCCGGAACGTGGGATGGTATCTGAATCCTGCCTATCAAGGCCATGGCTATGCTCAGGAAGCCGCAATCTGCCTGTTTAATTATTTATTTCGGATAAAAAATGTCAGGCGGATTTATGCCTATGTCGCCGATGACAACGCGGGTTCGCAGCGATTATGTCAGCGTTTGGGGATGCGGCTGGAAGGATGCTTTAAAGAGCATGTGTCATTCACGGATCACAATGGCATCGCGATTTATGAAAATACGCAGGTTTACGCCATCCTGCAAAGAGAGTGGTGCATCAGCTAATCGGCGTTCCATGCTTTCTGTCGCCGCGTGACGTTGCTTTTCTTTTGGCTAAGGTCTGATTGTGGGTTTCATGCTGTGCGCAGTGCTTTTGCTGGTCTGCCTGTCATGACAGGCGTAATGTTCCTGATGATAGGACGCGCTTCTCCTCCGGCTGTGCTGCCCCATCATCCGCAACAGGTGTTTTTAATTTTGAGGGCGTTATGAGCAACGATAATCTAATCCTTGTGGCAGAGGATGACTTTGAAATCTCTGATATATTAATGAGTTATATCAAACGCGCCGGAATGAAAGCGGTACATGCGGCAGAGGGGGAAAGCGCTCTGGCCTTAATTAAAACCTTACAGCCTGACCTGGTGCTGCTGGATATCCAGTTGCCGCTAATCGATGGCTGGAATGTGCTTTCAACGTTGCGTAAAGAAAGCAACACGCCGGTGATCATGGTGACCGCGCTGGATCAGGATATTGATAAGCTGATGGGGCTTCGCCTGGGTGCCGATGACTATATCGTTAAACCCTTCAATCCTTCGGAAGTGGTCGCCCGTATTGAGGCCGTGCTGCGCAGAGCAAAAAATCAGGCTGTCCCTCAATCCCTGATCAGAACCCGCTTTATGACCATCTACACCGATGAGTTCTGTGTGGAGATCCACAGCGGTGGGCAGACGTTTACGCCGGTACTGACCACCACAGAATTCAAGCTTCTGACGCATATGGCAAAATATCCCCGTAAGGTCTTCAGCCGTGAAGAGCTGCTCAATGCCTGCCTGCCCGAAAGCGACACGCTCGACAGAACCGTAGACAGCCACATGAGTAAGTTGCGTAAAAAATTTGAAGGCTGTGGCTTAAACGGCGTACCGGAAAGCATTCGTGGGATAGGCTATCGGCTGGGTGAACAGAAGTGAATAAAGATAAAGCGCTCAGTCGGCAAATTCTTCTGTTTATGCTGTCCCTGACGTTCACCATCATTATTGTGGCCGTGGTCGGTTCCTATCTGTTTTACAGCTTCATTATTGAAAACTTCCCCGGCGGTTTGTCCGCCAGCAACAGTGAAAGCATGACGGTCTTTGACTGGGTCTGGATCGCTATCAGCTCGATAATCAGCTTCCTGATTGCCTTACTGTTTGCTTTCAAACTCTCCGCCAAAATACTGAATCCCCTGAGTTCCGTTGCCACCAGTTTGCGCCGGATTTCTCAGGGCGATTTGAGCGCCCGCGCCGCAAACAGTCAGAGCAGCCTGGGGGAGGTGAATACGTTAGTCAGGGACTTTAACGAAATGGCGGAAAAGCTGCAGACGCTGGACAACCAAAGAAAGTCCTGGAATGCGGCGATCGCCCATGAACTCAGAACGCCGGTCACGATTTTACGCGGCAGGCTGCAGGGGCTGGTTGAAGAGGTGTTTGAACCCGATCCGCCGTTGTTCAAAAGCCTGCTGCGGCAGACAGAAGGATTATCACGGCTTATCGACGATTTGCGCGTCGTGGGAGCGGCAGAAGGCGGATCCTTTACGCTGGATGTGAAAGCCGTGGCAATGAGCGATGTGCTGGAAAACGTTGGCGCATCGTTTGGTCACCCGTTTCAGGAGCAGGGATTTAACCTCATCATTGAGCAAAATAATGCCGTTACGCGGTGTGATCCGCTGCGCATTATCCAGTGCCTGACCATTTTATTTGATAACGCGCTTAATTACGCCACGCCGGGCATCGTCAGGGTCCGAAGCGGACATCGGGACAACCTGTTTTTTATTGAGGTGGAAGATACGGGGCCGGGCGTGCCTGACGATTTCCAGCGTCATATGTTTGAGCCGTTTCAACGCGGCGCCGCAGGTCGTGCGATAAACCCGGCGGGATGCGGGCTGGGTTTATCCGTTGCGAAGGCGATTATGCAGGCTCATGGGGGCGATATTCGTTACCGCACATCATCCCAGGGCGGCTCCCTTTTTTTACTGCGCTGGCCTGACGCTGACTAGCGCAAATCCACCTCTGGGCTTGAAGGCAGGCGGAAGGTTTTATGGTACGCCTGCTGTTGCCACATCGCGCCAAGTATCGCGTCCCATTCCTGGGGAATGATTTTGAGCTTACCGCGCTGTGGCGTAAGCGTGATCTCGCTGAAGTACAGGCTGTCGTCCTTCAGCATTAAATCGACCCGGCAATAGTCGATATCTTTTGCCAGCGCCTGCGCAGCAGAGAGGGCGCGATAAAACAGCGCCGGTTCCGGTATAAAAGCCGGATGATGGGGATAGGCTATCTGGAAGGGCTGCAGTTCCCATTTTCTGTTGTACACATTCACGTACTCCCTGCCCTGTTCATCAGTAAAGTCGGCTTCGATAATGCTCGCATTGCCATCGAAGCAGTGAATACGCAACATTTCGGGCGTAGTGCTTCTGTCCCTTCCCTCAAACAGTTCAATATATTCTTCACACAGAATGGTGGGCGTAATGTCTTTGTATTGCCACTCTCGCGTGCAGTAATACATGTTCTTTTTCAGGGCTAAATCCAGCGTTAATAAAGCAGACTGACTATCGAACGCCGTTTTGTCTTTGCAGATTATCGTGCTGCCACTGTCGTGATTGCACTTTAAAACGAAGGTATCGGGCAACGCGGCAAAATCAATCTCTTTAGTGCTTTTATAGGTCTTAATTAAGGGCGCGACCGTGACTTCATCCGTGCGGCTGGCAACGTAGTGACGGACAGCGAGCTTGTCTGCCAGCAGCGTATAAAGCGGCTTCCTGTCATAGAGCAGCCTGTAGCACATTTTTTCATTCAACGTGACAGGATGAATCAGATCCGGCTCTCTGTTTAACAACGGGCGCAGTCGTTGCGTATGGAAAAGTACGTCGCTAATTAAAAAACACCTGATGATTTTGAGGTTATATTCAACATATTTAGCGATATAGTTCAGCGTCTTCATCTTATCCTCCCCGAAAGTGGCAGGATGATAAGCAGAATAGATTGCTGGAGTTTGTGTGAATGATGGAGCAGAGATGGAGCCGCCAGCCCTTGCCGAAAACGTCGCTGGCGCTGCAGACGCGCCGCGCCGGGGCAACGCAGACGCATTCCCGCGTGAGGCGCTCGCAACCTAGTCAGTCAGTCAGTCAGTCAGTCAGTCAGTCAGTCAGTCAGTCAGTCAGTCAGTCAGTCAGTCAGTCAGTCAGGAACGCTAAACCGCGCATTGCCGTACTTCACCCTCTTCTCATGGTTAATATTATTTCATCTATCATTACATTAACTATTACTCCTCTAATTGTAATGAAGGGTTTACTCATCTGTTTTAGCTCAGTGTTATTTATTTTAATAATGACCAGGCTGGCACGTTGATTTCTTTCACTCAAGTAATTTTTATACATTTCAGCTAAAAGCCAACTCATATAATAATGATTTCTATTTACATTTTAGGTCTGATAAAATCCGCCGCGCCAGAATGTTAAAAGCACGCAGTCTCATTTATTAATGGACAGATACTAATGAAAAAAATGCTTAGCCTGTTAAGTTTTATTTTCCTGACAACGAGTTCCGCCTGGGCAACCACCTATCCTTTGACGATTGAAAACTGTGGTCAGAAAGAAACATTCACCAAGGCACCTGAACGCGTGGTGGCGCTTGGGCAGAATACCGCTGAAATTCTGCTGCTGCTGGGACTGCAGGACAAAATGGTGGCCAGCGCATTCTGGCCGACCAAAGTCTTACCGCAGTTAGCGGAACAAAATGCCAAAGTGCCGGTACTGACCGTCGAGATCCCAACGCTGGAATCCATTCTGGCGAAGAACCCCGATTTTGTTGCGGCACAGATCCAGCTGCTGATGGGGCCGAACAGCAAGGTCGCCAAACGTGAAGACTTTGAGTCAGTGGGCATCAACACCTATCTGTCTCCGGGCATGTGTGCCACAAAACAGAACACCGGCGATATCTACGGTAGCCGTGCCACGCTGTGGAATATGTCCTACGTTTATCAAGAGATCGCCGATTTTGCCAAAATCTTTAACGTAGAAGATCGCGGCCAGCAGGTGATCAACGACTTTAAAGCACGCGAAAGCGCCCTGAGAAAAGCCTTCCCGAAAGGTAAGAAAGATCTCTCCTTCCTGTTTTGGTTCTCCAGCTCCTCGCCCTCTGCCGACGCTTACGTCGGCGGTAAGAACGGCGCATCCGGTTTTATTGCCAATGTGTTAGGCGGCCATAATGCGATTACCACTGAAACTGAATGGCCCACCGTGAGCTGGGAAAGCATTATTGCCACCAATCCGGATGTGATCGTTGTGACCAGCCTTGACCGTAATCGCTGGAAACTGGATAACGCCGAAGAAAAGATTAAGTTCCTGAAAAGCGATCCGGCGGTCAGCCAGCTGGATGCGGTGAAGAAAGGCCATATCGTGGTGATGGACGGTCAGGCAATGAACCCGACGATTCGTACCCTTTACGGGGCAGAACAGGTTGGCGAACAGTTACGTAAGATGGGCCTGAATTAATGCGTGAAGGGGTTGTTCAGGCACGACGTGGCATGGGTTTTATTGCTGTCGCAATCATCGCCATCGTCGTGCTGTTTATGGTTATCGCGCTCGGCGTCAGCGTAGGCGAATTATCGATACCGTTGAAATCCGTGGTGTACACCGTGACCAATAAACTGGGTATGACGGATGTGCCCGTGAACCGTATTCACGAAAGCGTTATCTGGGACTTTCGTTTAAGCCGTGCGCTGGTTGCGGCGCTGAGCGGTGCCGGTCTGGCCATTTGCGGTGCTGTACTGCAAAGCCTGTTGAAAAATGCCCTTGCCGAACCTTACGTACTGGGCGTTTCTGCCGGCGCATCGACGGGTGCGGTATTGATCGTGGTCTCGGGCGTCGGGGCCGGTGCGATTTCCCTGTCGCTGGGCGCCTTTACCGGCGCCTTTGCCGCCTTTGCCTTTGTTGCACTGCTCACCAATGGCGCACGCGGTGGCACAGAGCGTACCATTCTGGCGGGCGTGGCAGCGTCGCAGCTTTTCAATGCGATTACCGCCTATACCATCAGTACCTCAGCCAATGCCCAACAGGCGCGTGACGTGATGTTCTGGTTGTTGGGTAGCTTTAGCGGCGTGCGCTGGCCTGAGTTTCAGCTGGTTTTGGTGATAGTGGTCATCGGTTTAGCGGTCTGCCTGTACTATTCCCGCGCGCTGGACGCATTTACCTTTGGTGACGACGCCGCCGCCTCGCTGGGGATTCCGGTCGGCGTGGTGCGTCTGGTGCTGTTCACGGCAACCGCCCTGATGACCGCCACGATTGTCAGTATGGCTGGCTCGATCGGGTTTGTCGGCCTGGTCGTTCCCCACGTGATGCGCTTCTTTTTCGGCCCGCTACACAGCCGCTTACTGATTGCCTGTGCCATCGCCGGCGCGATTCTGATGGTCCTGGCGGATATTGCTTCACGTATGTTGATTGCGCCGCAGAGCCTGCCGGTTGGCGTCGTGACCGCGCTGGTTGGCGTGCCTTTCTTTGCAATTATTATTTATCGCTCCAGGACGCAATAATGAGCATCAGCGCAGAAAATCTTACCTGGCGGGTAGGAAAAAAAGTCATCGTTAACGATGTGTCCCTGGCGGTCTCGTCGGGCGAAACCGTGGGCTTACTGGGGCCGAATGGCTCCGGTAAATCGTCGCTGCTGCGCTTGCTGGCCGGTCTGCGTAAGCAACACACGGGCAAAGTGATGCTGGATGGCAAGGATCTGTCCCTGATTGCCAGAAAGCAGCTTGCCCGCCGTGTGGCTTTTGTTGAGCAACATGCGTTAACCAGCGCCAATATGACCGTACGTGATGTCGTAAAGCTTGGAAGGATCCCGCATCACTCCCCTTTTTCCAGCTGGACACATCACGATGATGAGATAGTTGAAGCCGCGCTGACGCGGGTGGATATGTGCTCACGCTGCGATCAGGGCTGGCAGAGCCTGTCCGGCGGTGAACGCCAGCGCGTACACATCGCCAGAGCATTAGCCCAGGCGCCCAATGAAATTCTGCTTGATGAGCCCACTAACCACCTGGATATTCACCATCAGATCCAGCTGATGAAACTCATTAGCGAGCTTCCGGTCACCAGCATTGTCGCCATCCACGATCTGAATCATGCGGCGCTGTTTTGTGACCGGCTGATTGTGATGCTGGAGGGCGAACTGATTGCGCAGGGAACGCCTGATGAGATACTCACAGAGTCGCTTCTGTGGGACGTGTTCAAGGTCAGGACGAAAATCGAGACGTCGCCCGTCCATGGCAAGAAGCATATTCATTACTATGCCTGATTCAGTGCTGCGTTAAATGTTTAACGCGATGTCACCGTTTCCGCTGCGCCCGGCCAGCCGTTTGTGATCGCCTGTTCTGCCTGCCGGTTTGTGTTTACTCTCAGCTTTTATTCGGTCGTGCCCCTTCAGGCCGCTTTCTGTGCAAGGACGGGCTGCTTGTCGGGCTGCCAGACTGGTCGCGTGCTACGGCGCACTTGAGACGAGGGCGTTTTTGCCGTGCTGGCCGAAATCTCATCATGGGCAGCCAGCTTGCTGCTGCGCTACTCCCCTTTCCCCAGGCCATACTAAGCTGGCGCTTTTTCCTTTCATGCACGCCGTTGCCATGCTGATAATGTGTTGTCCCTTAAAAAAAGCGTAGCGTTCAGGGCTGGGCCTGTTATCACGACAGAAATAAGATAATTAAAATTCAGAGGATGAACCACTTGCAGGATTTACGCCCGGGTTCTTTTTTTAATAAACCACTGTTTTCCAGTTTCAATAACCAGTTTCGCGCAGCATAAATAGACATATCGCATTCATCCGCGACATCACGAGTCATTATTCCTTCCGCCTGGCGCTTTATCAGGCACATCATCACATCTTTCATTTTTGGTTTTTTTTCCGTTTCCTGAAGCTGATTCCATTTCGCCTCACACTGAATTTTATAAGCTAAATTTTTCATCGCTGGCTCCCCGTAAGGTAAAAATCCGACTTCATTTTCGAAATCAAACGCTTGTATAAGCGCGTATCGGCGACGGCTCTCTGCCACAACCGACCGCAATCTTAACCGACGATGCAATTTAACAATTACCGCCCTCAGGCAACCACAAACACTTATCCATGCCTGTTTTTAGATTTAATACTCTGAATTTATAAATAAACACAAAATAATAAACCAGACAAAGGCAGCGGTGAGGCAAGAAGAATGAGGACAGGCGAGCGGCAGGCAAGCTCGTGCCCGTCCGGTCAATCCGTTAGCGGGTGTGACAGACAATCAGTGGCAATACACGGCTACCGATAAGTACGGCATCGTTCATACCGGTTATTTTGCTGATATAAAGATAGGAGAAGTTGGTATTCAATACGCTGTCAGGAACATTATCCCGCAGACCCGGATGAAGGGTGAAATGATTGAGTTTATACAGAGACTGAATATAAGGTGAATAGTGGAATTCGGCATTACGCCTTAATACGTAATCCTTGCCATTTTTATGTACGATGCCATCAACGGAGACCATTGCGTCGCCAGAATAACGCAGCGTCAGCACAAAACTGGCGTCCAGATGAAAGTCAGTGGCGGCATCGCGCTGCTGTAAATTAGCCGCGCAGGTAAATTCAAACATGTCACTGTGCGATCGCACGTAATAATAGCTGGCATAAATGACCACGCCCGCCAGGGCAATGATGAGGCACAGCAATAAGGCGAGGCGTCGTTTAGGGTTTATCATTATCTGGCCTCCATCCCAGCTCGGTATAATTTGAGCACGCTATTTTTTCGTCTTTCGTTCTCACGCAGTAGGAGACATAGACGTTGCCGCTGTGTCCTGCCGTGACATTTCTGTCCACATAAAACATATACCGACCGCCCTTCTGACACGCCATTCCGCTGTCTGCAATCAGCTTGTGCCACACGCGTTCAGCAGGAAAGGTCGATTCACCGGGGTGAACGGGAAGATAAAAGACGTCACAGCCGTCCAGCCGGGCGACGCTGACGGGCGTGATGCTTTTCTCTTTCAGAAGCAGCGGAAGAAGAAGCACGCCGAGTAACAGCAAGATAAAACCGCCAGACAGCCAGTAGGCGCGCGGGCTGCGTCGCGTAACGGATGTGGAAGTGGACGCCGGTTCGCCCCCGGGATTTGGGGGCTGGAGGGCCGATTTTTGGATGCGAATGGCGGGATTGAAAACGAAGCCCACCTTGTACACCGTGGTAATCGCCTCCTGCTCTATGCCCAGTGAAGACAGCCCGCGTCGAATGGCGGAAACGTAGGCATTGAGGCTGTTGGAAGAAGGCGTTGCGCCCGTCTCTTGCCAGAAGTTATCCAGGATCTGCTCGCGGGCCAGCACGACGCCGGCGCTTTTCAGGAACATTTCCAGTAAATGGTTGCAGGCAGGCGATAGCGGCACGCTGGTCTCGCTGGAATCCACCAGGCATAGCAGGCCCTGAGCCGGTATAAACCGCACCAAATCGTCAATCACATACTCCGTTTGTTGCATCCTGTTCTCCGGCAACAAACTGCGTGTTTAGTCAATAAGCAACACATGCGTGGCAATAAACCCTTATCGGCATGGGACAAAAGCGCAATGGCTCGCGAAGGCACACAAACGGTGAATGCGGAATTCGCTACGGCAGGACCAGGCCCTCGTCGAGGCGATCGCAGGTTCAGGTGGTTAACAACCTGCACCCGCGGCAGTGAACGCGGCCTGCCCCATACCGGCTCACCTCAAGATCCCCCGACGCTGGCGCGGTGAATAATGTGCAAATTGTATCAGAGAAATCTGGCGGGAGAGAGGGAATGACCAATAGCTTGCTTACATTTATGGCATCACTTTCGACGGATTGATCCAAAACAAAGTGCGCGATCGGCAGCAATGCGGGGAGAGTACGGCGGGCGGTGGATGCCTTGCCAACGCGGTTTCGGCATCCACCTGTTGTTTATGACGTTATCGGTTTATTCCTGCAGGCAGATTAATACCAGCGGCCGAAACGTTTGATATAAAACATTTTCATTCCCTGCGCGACCAGGCAGTAGCTGAATAGCGTCAGCACCAGCCAGGGGAAATAGTGCCATGGCAGGGGCACTAACCCGACCATTGCGCCAAGCGACGAGAACGGCAGCAGAATACCGGCGGCGGAAATACCCAGCGTGGTCAGCAGCACTGGTAACCGGGCACAGCTCTGAACAAAGGGGATTTTCTGCGTCCGTAACATGTGCACCACCAGCGTCTGGGACAGTAAACCTTCAACAAACCAGCCGGACTGGAACAGCGACTGCGCACCGGCGTGATTGGCGCCAAACACATACCACATCAGCGCAAAGGTTGTGACATCGAAAATGGAAGAGGTTGGCCCCATCCACAGCATAAAACGTTTGATGTTACCCGCATCCCATTTACGCGGTTTGCGCAGAAACTCGCGATCCATTTTATCCCAGGGCAACGCCAACTGAGAGACGTCATACATCAGGTTCTGAATCAGTAACTGCACAGAGAGCATGGGCAGAAAAGGAATAAACGCACTCGCTATCAGCACGGAAAACACGTTGCCGAAATTCGAACTGGCCGTCATGTTCAGGTACTTGATGATATTGCCAAAGGTCTCACGCCCTTTCAGTACGCCTTCGCCCAGTACCGCTAAGTCTTTTTCCAGCAAAATAATGTCGGATGACTCTTTGGCAATATCCGTCGCGCTGTCGACCGAAATGCCGACATCCGCCTCGCGCAGCGCGGGCGCATCATTAATGCCATCGCCAAGAAAGCCAACGGTATGTCCATTCTGTTGCAGTAATTTAAGCACGCGTGACTTCTGCTGAGGCGTAAGTTTGGTGAAGATCATGCAGCGCTCGACGTCCCGGCGCAGCTCGTCGTCACTCATGGCCTCGATTTCATTACCGGTCAGCATGGCTTCTGAAGCCAGCCCGATTTCCTGACAGACGCGCATCGTCACAAGGGGATTATCGCCGGTCAGCACTTTAACGCGAATTCCGCTGTCTTTCAGTGCCTGTATCGCCTTGCCCGCGCTCTCTTTGGGCGGATCAAGGAATGTCAGCAGGCCTTCAATCGTTAATTCGCACTCATCTTCACGGCTGAGCGGCACCGATATCCCGTGCTCACGCGTGGCCACCAGCAGCACACGAAAACCCTGCTGGTTATAATGCCGGGTCAGCGCAAGCAGCTCTGCGCGCTTTTGCTCGCACAGTGGAAGGGTGGTATCGCCCTGACGTAGCGTGGTCGCCGCCGCCAGCATTTCTTCTACAGCGCCTTTGCAGATGAGCAACGGGCGGTGGCTTTGCAAATCCTCCACGATGACCGAGACACGACGACGAACGAAGTCGAAAGGGAGTTCATCCACTTTCTGAAACTGGCTGCACTGCGCTTTAGACAGCGTTTGCTCACCAAACTTCAGCACGGCGCGATCCATCAAATTTTTCGCACCGCTCTGGCTGCTGCTGTTAAGCCATGCCAGCAGCAGGACGCGGGCATCCTCTTCATCATTAGCGTTGAGATGCGCCGACAGCAAAATATTGTCCTGTGTCAGCGTGCCGGTTTTATCAGTACAGAGCACATCCATTGCTCCCAGGTTCTGAATGGCGTTCAGGCGTTTAACAATCACTTTGCGGCGGGACATCGCAATGGCGCCTTTTGCCAGATTGGCGCTGACAATCATGGGCAGCATTTCCGGTGTCAGGCCCACCGCAACGGCCAGCGCGAACAGCATGGCATCCATCCAGTCGCCCTTGGTAAAGCCATTCAGCAGTAAGACAATCGGCACCATCACCAACATAAAACGGATGAGGAGTCTGGAAACGCTGTTCACGCCGCGGTCAAACGATGTCTGTGGACGGCGGCCGGACAGAGAGGCCGCCAGCGAACCAAACCAGGTCTCGCTGCCGGTGGCGACCACTAACGCTCTGGCCGTGCCGCTGGCAACATTGGTCCCCATCAGGCAGCTGTTTTTCAGCTCAAGCACGCTGCGACCGGGTTGCTCTTCAATCTCCACGCCTGCGCTGAGATCGTTTTTTTCTACCGGCAGGGATTCCCCGGTCAGGATCGCCTGACTGATGAACAGATCGCGTGAGGTCAGCAGGCGCACATCGGCAGGCACCAGATCGCCCGCGCTCAGTAAAATGACATCCCCCGGCACCAGTTCGCGCATATCGATATCGTAGCGACGGGAGATTGCACAGCCCTCTTCCCGACGCAGCACGGTCACCTGAGTGCGCACCAGAGATTTCAGCGCCTGAGCGGCACGATTGGTGCGAAACTCCTGCCAGAAACGCAGCAGCCCGCTCAGCGTCACCATGGTAAGAATAATCGTCACGCCCGAGAGATCGGTGTCCTGACCAGCCCGCAACGGCAGCCAGTAATCCGTTATAAAGCTCACCAGTGCCAGAACCATCAGCACATAAATAAACGGATTATTGAATGCCGTAATCAGCTGGATAAACGCAGAGGGCGCCTTCTCATGCATGACTTCATTACGACCATAGTCATTGAGCCGTGCGCTGGCTTCCGCATGGGTCAGCCCCTCAAAGCTGCTGTGCAGATTCGTCAGCGTCACATCGGTGCGATAACGTGCTTCACGTTCAATGGCATAAGGGGTGTTTGATTTTTTTGCTGCACGATGCGCATGGTAAGCCATCGCGGCTTGTTCGAGTTTCATGTCGCTCATGTCGACATCTCCCTGATTTAAAGCAACAGATGTCCTGCATGCCAAATAATGCATGCCTGGTTTTCCGGTGATTACCGGTTTATTGAATCAGCCCGTCTCTTAGAAAAAGTTATTTTCCCCACCCTGCGGCCGTAATATCAGGCCGACAGATGTCGGGCCTTGCGAAATAAACGCAAAGCAAAAGAAAGCTGAAAGTGAAAGGGTGCGCAGCCCGCAGCTACGCCTGTCGAGGCGGAGGAAAAAGTGCCAGAATATACATCAACATAGCGTGCTCTCGCGGTGACTACAGCGTTAATTTCAAGGAGAGCAATCGTGATCTAAAGAAGGGATTGCTGCCCGCCGTGTGGCAAGCAGCGAAATGCAGTTAGCTTGCCGGAGTTAAATCGCGTTTAGGGTGACTGTCCAATGTATGACTCCTGCAAATATTTTCACGTAGTATAAACGCCGGGCCCTTCGGGTAAAGGAAAATAACCGTTCAATCGCCATCTCGTTTATTAACCGTTTCTGTTTCGCACAGCCATTTTGTTTGCGTCTTATAACCGGGCTGCATTTGTTATAACTTTTTTGCATATCATTAGCCGATAATGGACTATTCTTTGCATGAGCCCTTTCGTACACTCGCGTTACTTTCTCAGGCAAGGATTTTCCATGAAAAAAATAATTCCATCACTACTGGCCTTGTCACTGGCCACCGCCTTTAGCGTCAATGCTGCCACACCAAAAGATACGTTAGTCGTGGTGCAGTCGACCGATGATGCCGACAGCTTCGATCCGGCGAAGGGATTTGAACTCACCAGCGTACAGGCGTTCACCAATATTTATCAGCGGCTGGTCCAGTCCGACCCGCAGAACCCAATTGATTTAAAACCCACGCTGGCAACGTCCTGGCAGCCAGGCAGTGACAATCGCAGCCTGACATTTGCGTTGCGTAAAGACGCTAAATTCTCCAGCGGCAATCCACTGCGTCCGGAAGATGTGATCTTCTCGCTGGGTCGCGTCGTGAAACTGAATCTGGATCCCTCCTTTATTCTTACCCAGCTCGGCTGGAATAAAGATAATGTGGATAGCTTCCTGAAAAAGGTCGATGACGACCATGTGCAAATCAGCTGGACGGCCGACGTCAGCCCGGCCTATGTGCTGAGCCTGCTGTCAGCACCGGTGTCCTCCATCGTCGATGAAAAAACCGTTAGCGCGCACGCCGAAAAAGGCGATTTGGGGAACGGCTGGCTGGCCACGCACTCCGCCGGTAGCGGCCCGTATCAGATTCGCAAGGTCGTGATGCACCAGGCCGTGATCCTGACCGCCAATCCGACCTCTCCAGCCGGGGCGCCAAAGATCAAAAATATTCTGATCAAGAACGTGCCGGAACCCGCGGCCCGCCGTCTGCTGCTTGAGCAAGGTGATGCAGACATCGCCCGTAACCTGGGGGCCGATCAGATCGCCTCGCTGCAGGGCAAAAGCGGTGTGAAAACCGAAGCCATTCCGATGGCCTCGCTGTATTACATTCAGTTCAACATCGGCAACAAAAACAACGCCGCCTTAAAAAATCCGGCCTTCTGGGAAGCCGCGCGCTACCTGTTTGACTACAAGGGCATTGCCGGACAGCTGCTGAAAGGCCAGTTCGATGTGCACCAGACGTTTCTGCCGAAAGGTTTTCTGGGTGCATTAAACGACAACCCCTACAGTTACGATCCTGAAAAAGCCAAAACGATTCTGAAAAAGGCCGGCCTGACTAACGTCAGCTTCACCCTGTCTACCAGCAATCAGCCTCCCTACCTGGATATCGCTCAGGCCCTGCAGGGCAGCTTTGCCAAGGGCGGCGTGAAAGTGGAAGTGTTACCGGGACTGAGCTCTGAAGTCTCGACCCGCGTCAAAGCGCATAATTACGAAGGCACGATCAACGCCTGGGGCGCAGACTACTTTGATCCGAACACCAACGCCGCGTCATTTGCCTATAACCCGGAAGATGGCAGCAAGACGATTGCTTACCGTTCCGACTGGCACATTCCGGAGCTGAACAAACAGGTGCTGGCGGCAACGGCTGAAAGCGATCCGAAAAAACGCGTTGAGCTGTATCAGGCCATGCAGCGTGAAGTGCTGAAAAGCTCGCCTTATGTGATTGGCCTGCAGGCGAAAAACCTTATCGCCCTGCGCGATAACCTCAAGGGCTATGTTCAGGGCATTAACCCGGACATGGTTTACTACTCGCAGGTAACGAAGTAATGGCACAGTCTGCCTCTTCTGCCGGGCCCGCCCGGCATGTCTGGCGGCGCGTTGGCCGCCTTTCATCAGGCTTGCTGTCGCTGGCGATCACCCTGCTGGGTTTGCTGGCGTTCACCTTTATGCTGTCGCATCTGTCCCCTATCGATCCGGTACAGCAAATCGCTGGCGATCATGCCAGCGAAGCGACCTATGCGCAGGTGCGTCACGATCTGGGATTAGATCAGCCGGTACTGATGCAGTTCTGGCACTACATTGAACACCTGCTGCGCGGCGATCTCGGCGTATCCCGCCTGACCAACCAGCCGGTGAGCAGCGACCTGCTTCAGACGTTTCCGGCCACCATTGAGCTGGCGACCTGCGCGATGATTTTTGCCGTCATCTTTGGCGTTTCACTGGCACTGATTGCCGCGTGGAAACCCGGCAGCTGGATTGATAACGTCGCCCGCTTTATCTCCCTGTTGGGCTACTCTGTGCCGGTTTTCTGGCTGGGCCTGCTGGGCCTGTTGCTGTTTTATGCGGTTCTGCACTGGTCTGCCGGACCGGGGCGGCTGGATGATATCTGGGCCTATACGCTGGAGCCGAAAACCGGCTTCGTGCTGATTGACAGCTGGCTGTCGGGTGACCGGGAAATATTCTGGAATGCGGTAGCGCACTTATGGTTACCTGTGGTGATCCTGGGCCTGCTGGCGATGGCAGGCATCACCCGCCTGCTGCGTGCGGCGCTGCTGGAAGAGAGCAGCAAAGAGTATGTGGTGCTGGCACGAGCCAAAGGCGCGGGACGGGGGCGCATTCTGTTGCGCCATATTTTCCCTAACGTGCTCGGCACCCTGATTACCGTGATTGCGCTCTCTTACGCGACCTTGCTGGAAGGCTCGGTCCTGACGGAAACCGTATTTGCCTGGCCCGGCGTGGGGCGCTACATGACCAATGCGCTTTTCTCTGGCGATGTGCCGGCGATTTTAGGCGCCACCTTACTGATCGGCGGCTGCTTTATCCTGATTAACGCGCTGGCGGATGCCCTCACCTGGTTAACCGACCCGAGAACACGATGACGCAACAACTCACTGAACTTGAAACGGTGCGACCCCGTCGCCGCCGTCGCCGCATCACCTCGTTAACCATTGGATTGACGCTGGTGACGATTGTGATTCTGATGGCAGTGCTGGCCCCGCTTATTGCCCCCTACGATCCGAATCTGCAAACCATCGCCAGCCGGTTGCTGCCCCCTTCGGCTGCACACTGGTTCGGCACCGATGGATTTGGTCGCGATTTACTCTCCCGAGTGATTTATGGCGCGCGCCCTACGCTGCTGCTGGTCTCGCTGATCCTGGTTCTGACCATTCCGGTTGGCCTGTTGGTGGGGATCACCGCGGGTTACGCAGGCGGCTGGACCGAGCGCGTATTAATGCGCATTACGGATATTTTTCTGTCGCTGCCCAACCTGGTGATTGCGCTGGCGCTGGTCGCAATGATGGGACCGGGACTGATGAACGGCGCGTTGGCTCTGGCGCTGACCAGTTGGCCTCCGTTTGCCCGCCAGGCACGAGCCGAAACCCTGGCGCTGCGCCGCAGCGACTATCTGGCGGCGGCCCGAATGCAGGGGATTACCGGTTTTCGCCTGATGTTCGGCCATATTCTGCCGCTGTGCCTGCCCACCGCGGTGGTGCGCGCCGCACTCAGCCTGGGTGGGATTATTCTGGCGGCCGCCGGACTGGGCTTCCTTGGCATGGGCGTGCAACCGCCGACCGCCGAGTGGGGGTCAATGGTGGCAGAAGGCAGTAAGGTCATATTTGACCAGTGGTGGGTCGCTGCTGCACCCGGCGCGGCCATTCTGTTTGCCAGCCTGGCCTTTAACCTGACAGGCGATGGCCTGCGTGACCGACTGGATACCCGACATGCAAAATAACATTCTGGTAGAGTCGCTCAGCATCCGCAGCGACGACGCGACGCTGGTCGATAACATTAGCTTTTCTATCGGGCGTGAGCGCGTGGCGCTGGTCGGCGAATCCGGCTCCGGCAAATCCCTTACTGCACGAACCCTGATGGGACTGCTGTCTCCGTCACTGCATCTGCAGGCTACCCAGCTCCAGGTCGCCGGTGAAAATGCCCTGACCCTGAACGAACGCAGCTGGAGTAAGCTTCGTGGCGATCGCGTGGCCATGGTGATGCAGGATCCCAAGTATGCGCTGAACCCGGCGCGGACGATCGGCTGGCAGGTTGAAGAACCGCTGATTCTGCATCGCCGCCTGAGTCGGGCGGAACGAAAAGAAAAAGTCTGCGATATGCTGGACGCGGTGGGCCTGCCCGATCCGCGAGCCCTGATGCAGTTCTATCCGCATCAGCTTTCGGGCGGTATGGGCCAGCGCGTGATGCTGGCGATCGCCCTGATTACCGATCCGGCTTTTTTAATTGCGGATGAGCCGACCTCCGCGCTGGATCACGCCATGCGCGATCAGGTGCTGTCGCTGATCCGCCAACTGGTTGAGTCACGCAACATGGGCCTGCTGCTGATTAGCCACGACCTGCAACAGGTTTCGGAACACTGCGAGCGGGTTATGGTGATGTACAAAGGCCGGGTGCTGGATACGCTGCCGGCCGCCGATCTGCCTCAGGCCACGCATCCCTACACCCGCACGCTGTGGTCATGCCGTCCCAGTAAAGTAACACATGGACAACCACTGCCGGTTCTGGACCGCGCGGCGCTGGAGGCCAACCACAATGATTAATTTGCATAACCTCAGTGTGTCACACAAACAGGGTTACGATCTCCGCACGGTGGTGCACGACGTGAATCTACAGGTGAACGCCAGTGAGTGCTTTGGCCTGGTCGGCCCGTCCGGCTGTGGTAAATCGTCGCTACTGTGGGTTATGGCTGGACTGAATCCCCACTGGCAGGGCGAGATGCAGCTGGCCGGGCATCCGGTGCAGCCAGGCAAAACCTTTACCGGTGCGCTGCGCCAGGACGTGCAAATGGTGTTTCAAGACCCATATGCTTCCCTGCATCCGCGCCACCGTTTGCGCCGCACGCTGGCTGAGCCGCTCAGGCTGCTTAAGCAGGATAACATTGACGATCGTATTGATGACAGATTTCGCCATGTCGGGCTGGACCCGTCGTTAGCCGATCGTTATCCTCATCAGCTGTCCGGCGGCCAGCGTCAGCGCGTGGCGATTGTTCGCGCTCTGTTGCTGCAGCCCAAAATACTGCTGCTGGATGAGCCGACATCAGCACTGGATATGTCAATACAGGCTGAAATCCTCAATCTGCTTAACGATCTCAAGCGTCAGGATGGCCTGACCATGGTTCTGGTGAGTCATGATCCTGACGTGATTGACCATATGTGTGACCGTGCCGTACGCATGGCGCAGGGGCGGATCGTTGAGCACATTGCCGCTCCAGCCTAAGTAAGGAAAGATAATGACCATCAGACTCCGCCCGCTGGAAAGAGAAGATCTGCACTTTGTGCACCAGCTTGATAACAATGCCAGCGTCATGCGCTACTGGTTCGAAGAGCCGTATGAGGCTTTTGTTGAGCTGTCCGATCTCTACGACAAACACATTCACGATCAGACCGAGCGACGTTTCGTGGTGGAACATGAGGGGCAAAAAGCGGGAATGGTGGAACTGGTCGAAATTAACCATGTCCATCGCCGCGCTGAGTTTCAGATCATCATCGATCCGACCCATCAGGGCAAAGGCCTGGCAACCCAGGCCGCCCGACTGGCGATGGATTACGGTTTCTCAGTCCTCAACCTGTACAAGCTGTACCTGATTGTCGATCAGGAAAATGAGAAAGCGATCCATATCTACAGCAAACTCGGTTTTGAGATCGAAGGCGTGCTAAAACACGAATTCTTTATCAATGGCGAGTACCGCAATACGATCCGTATGTGCATTTTCCAGCATCAGTATCTGGAACGGCATAAAACCCAGGGCAGCATGGTCAAACCCACTGCCCAGTAATCAGCCGCGCGCGCCGACCGGATTCATGTAAGGGCTGGGATGCTCTGGCTCGAGGTTGTACATGCCGCCATAGAACGGATCCACCAGTAACCAACCGGGTAAACCCAGCAGGGGAATATTTCCCAGCAGATACCAGAGGTTGGCGCGGGCCTCAATTGGCACCGTTACTGGCACATAGCCCGGACTTTCCAGCATCAGCAGATAGTGTTTTTTGCCAAAGTAGCGGTGGTTGGATTTCTCCAGGATGACGGTTTTCGGCGTGTATCCTTCCGCAACCGGACGGCCGTTTTCATCCTGCACGGTAAAACGCGCGCCCGGCGGCTGTGAATCGATCAGAACCGATTGAGTTTCAGTGCCAACAATGGTGGCGCAGCCGCTCAGAAGCATCGCGGCGGCAAGCGCCAGAATGTGCTGTTTCATGGAAGGATCCGATAAAAGTCAGGAAGCACAGTGTAAACCGCCCTTCCCACCTTTTCATCTGTCTCAATCGGGCTATCATCGCCCGATTCTGCCGCTTTATTGCGGTTGACAATGCCGGGCAATAGCCGCGATGTCTTTGGGGGAGGTGCGGCAGCAGCCGCCAATCAGCCGGGCACCGGCCTGCTGCCACTCGCTAAACTTGTCATGCAAGGTGCAGCCAGAGGGCGCAGAGTGCCAGGTTTTGCTGCTGGCGTCGTACTGCTCGCCCGAGTTGGGATAGACCACCAGCGGTTTGTCCGTCAGGCGCTGGAGCTGCTGCAGGGCCGGCGTAACGCTTTCCAGCGCAATACAGTTGATTCCTAATGCCACCACCTGCGGTTGCGCATTGAGGTAAGCCGCCACCTCACGCAGCGGCGTACCGTCGCTGATGTGTTCGGCATCACGCAGCGTGAACGAGAACCAGGCGCGGCTGTCAGGGAATTCGCCTAACAGGGCAACCAGCGCCTGGGCTTCTGCAAAGGAGGGCAGCGTTTCGCAGGCCAGTACATCCACGCCCGCCGTCAGTAATGCGTTGATCCGTGGGCGATGGAACGCCATCATTTCAGCCTCTGGCAGCGCGTAATCCCCCCGGTATTCCGATCCATCGGCCAGAAACGCGCCGTAAGGTCCGACCGATCCCGCCACCAGCAGGATCTTTGCTTCGGCCTGCGTCGCCAGATAATCTGCGCGGGCACGTTTAGCCAGTTCGACGCTTTGCGCGATCAGCGCCAGAGACTGCGTTTCGTTGAGGCCCCGCGCCGCAAAGCCCTGCGGCGTTGCCTGATAGCTGGCAGTAATGGCGCAGCGCGCGCCGGCAGCAAAATAGTCGTAGTGCACCTGGTAAATCAGCTCAGGGTTCTCCACCAGCACTTTAGCGGACCATAACGCATCCGCCAGATCGCAACCACGCGCCTCAAGCTCGGTCGCCAGCGCGCCGTCAAGAATCAGCGGTGCAGACTGTTGTAATGCGCGCGAAACAGGATTATGCGACATCCCTGGCCTCCTTAGCCTGTGTTTTTTTGTGCGTGACATGGTAAGCGCCATAGCAAAACAGCACAAACGGAATTCCGCACCACAGGGCAATACGCTGCGAGGGATCGAAAGCCAGCCCCACACAGGCCAGCAGGCAAAGCAGGAAGCCCAGGATGGGAGTGAGCGGATACAGCGGCGCGCGATAAACCAGTTCCTGCAGCGATTTACCCTGTTGCACATGACGACGACGAAAAACATAGTGCGACGCGCAGATGCTCAACCACACGGCCACCACGGCAAAGCCAGAGATAGCAGACAGCGCCACAAATACGGTATCCGGCGCGACCACGCTGGAGAACAGCGCCAACAGGCCGCCGATCATGCTGACCGTTATCGCCAGCAGCGGTACCCCGCGTTTGTTGACCCGGGCGAAGGCGCGCGGCAGCGTGTTCTCATTGGCCAGCGACCACAGCATGCGGCCTGAGGCATACAGACCCGAGTTCGCCGCAGACAGGATGGCCGTGAGTATCACAAAGTTAATGATATCTGCCGACCAGGGAATGCCGATCTTCTCAAATACCAGTACAAAGGGACTTTTAACGATGCCGGCCTGGTCCATTGGAATTAAGGCGGCCAGCACGAAAACGGTGCCGACAAAGAACAGGATCAGGCGCGCGACGGTAGTACGAATGGCCAGCGGCACGACTTTTTGCGGGTTTTCGGTTTCGCCTGCGGCAATGCCAATTAGCTCGGTGCCGGAAAAGGCAAAGTTCACCGCGACCATCGTCATCAGAATCGGTAATACGCCATTAGGCAGCCAGCCGTGTGCGGTGATATTGCTCAAACCCGGCGCGGGCGTGCCGTCTTTCATCGGGATAAAGCCAAACATGGCCGCGCCGCCCAGGACGATAAAGGCGACAATCGTGATGACTTTGATGATGGAAAACCAGAATTCCCCTTCGGCAAAGAAACGGGTGGAAATCA